>BNJT01002665.1_pt1 | contig 304387 bp, 387 predicted proteins | sample 8540491 | NCBI WGS metagenome assembly BNJT01 (sample SAMD00202455, study PRJDB9452) | human saliva metagenome | host: Homo sapiens | reverse complement strand
AAAGGGAAACTGTGATGTGACTGTTTATTTACTACATTTATCTATATGTATTATTGGCGCTTTCTCCAACCGCCATTGTATCCAGTCTAAAAAAATATCCATCTGCTCATAACTGTCTTCTCTTTTAATTTCTCTGCAGATAGTGTTTCCCGGGCTCTTCATTAAATCGCTTATCTTTTTCACTTATCTCATAGGGAATTCCTCCCTTTTCAATAAGACCTGAATTACCCATATATTCCTTTATGATTCCAAACAAAGGTTTTTTTGTCCAGTTATGTCTTAAATTCTCTATCGCCCCTGCCCATGATGCCACCTTTTATTGTAATCTGATGATACAACAAAAGCTCCGCAATAAGCAGAAATATATATATATTTATTCCTGCTCATAGCTCTGGCAACACTGAATCCCTATGTCCGGTTTTTACATCAGAAATGAGCAGCAGTCTTTTTATTTATCAGGTTCGTAACCACATCTTTCTTCTTTATCTTTGTACTTAATGAATCTGCAATAAATGATACTACTGCACCATTATTTTCTATCGCAGTGTTCTCAGATATCGAATCAACACCTCTCGCACCACCTGAATATATTATAAGTTTTTCTGCAGTTGCTTTGGTAACAAGTTTTTTAGTAAAATCTATTCCTGCTTCATCTACATTACGAGAGCCTACAACTGCAATTCCCATTTTCTTAGCAAGTTCTATATCCCCCTGAATAAAAACAGTACTTGTGGAGTTTTCCTCTCCAATTTTTTTGTTTTAATAACATCGGATAATTTTTATTGAATAAAGTTACTACTTGTATCCCTTTATTCATCAGGGAATCAAACTCTAAGGCTACTGCTCCCCTCTTGATACAAGCTTCTTAATACGTTCTCTCTCATTAGCTTCGTACCCAAGCTGGTTGAACAGTTCATTTTCTTCATCTAGAATTATCCCCGGTTCTAACTTCATATCAATTATTCTATCTAAAAATGTATTCCACTCACCCATAGAAAAAGGCTTTTAAATCGTCATTTTTTTATTTATCCCTATGTAACTGCATAACAGTATTGCACTCATTTCATTATCTGAAAAATTGCATTTTTTTATTCCTCCTCTTTGCCTGCACTATTTGCCAATGCAAAAGGAAATACCTTTCCACTGCCCTTTTCCCTTAGTTTATACCCACATACTGTAAAAGTCCACCTTGAATCAACCATATCATCAACCAGTAGCACATTTCCATCAGGACACTTTCTTACTTCAAATGAGCTATTGGCATTGTTATATTGAAGATAGCTTGTATTTAACTCTTTCTGACATACATTGTTTGTTATCTTCTCTATCGCCTCATAGTATGAAAGCTCCAACCGCTCTGAAAGCCTCTTTGCAAATGACTTTACTAATTCAGGATGCCTTAGAGAAGGTACGTTTGTTACCCATTGTATGTTATTATTTTTTTAACAAATTTTTCAAGTAATGCTACAGAGGCTTCTACAAGGCTGTCATCAAAATGATCATTTTTATATTTACCTTCAGAGACTGATATGCCCCAGCCCGAATCCCCATAATTGCTTAGCACCAAGCCTTCTTCACACCTAGATTCGTCAGATATCCTATTTACACCATTAACCCTTATTCCATCAGGCCACTTTTTTCTTGCTTCGATAACATTAAAGTCATCCTTAATAAATCTCTGAGCTTCCAATACCAAATCTTTAGATAATTCAGTTCCTATAAGCATATGTCCCTTACAGTTAGAGCATTTTTCCACATTTTTTTTGCTGAAATATCGTCTAATTCTTTTTGCTATAAATTCCATATAACAGTTATTCTGCCTCGAGAACTCTTCCATCTTCAAAAGCTCATTTTTTCTTATTTCCGTTATTCGTTCACTCTTTTCCAGATTAGGCTTCCATTCTCTTGCAGACTTATAATATTTACCTTTTTCAACATAAATATCTCCATTTACTAACAGGTATTTAACGCAGGCTTCGATTTTACCCCTTTTCATATTTATAAGAGTTTCCATCTCTCTGATTCTAATCCCCGGATTGTTCTTAACTGTTTCAACAACTGCTGTCATAAGTTTTTCAGTTGGAAATGCAGAGTTAATGAAATAATTATTGATTTCATCATCTTCACCACCACATAGCAATATTGCATAGGCATTGTCAATTCCTCTTCCTGCACGTCCCTATCTGCTGATAATATGCCACAATATTACCAGGTCTTTGAAAATGCATAACAAAGCTAATATCCGGTTTATCAAAGCCCATTCCAAAGGCTACTGTTGCTATCATAACCTTTATTTGATTATTCATAAATGATTCTATAATCTCGTGTTTTTTTCTCTATATCCAAGGCTGCGTAGTAGCTTTCACTTTTTACTCCATTTTTCTTCAACCAATTGTCAAGCAGCTTGCAGTCATTTACAGTAAGACAATATATAACACCTGTTCCCGGGATATCATTAATATTCTGTAGTATCCACACCATCCTTTCTTCTTTGGATGGCAGTTTTACAACCTGCAAAGATAGGGATTCCCTCATAAGACTGCCACGAATTATTTGCAAGCTGTCACCAAGCTGTTCTTTTTATATCATTTACCACTCTGTTATTGGCAGTTGCAGTTGTGGCTATGACAGAAATATTACCCGGTAAAATACTAAGAATATCTACAATCCTCCTGTAATCAGGCCTGAAATCATGTCCCCAATCAGAAATACAATGAGCTTCATCGACAACAAAAAAAGCATTATTTTCTTTTGCCATCTTCTCCAGCATAAACTCTTTTAAATTGCTGATTGGATAGTCTTTCAGGCGATATAATTAAAGCATCAACCGAGCCATTTTCTATATCGGACATTATTTGATTCCAAAAAAATCAATATTTTCAGAATTGATTGTTTTAACTCGTACCCCAAGCTTTTTAGCAGACTCAATTTGATTGTTCATTAATGCAAGCAAAGGGCTTATAATAAGCGTTATTCCGTTCTTCTTTTTCTTTAGTATTTTTGTAGCAAGAAAAATATACCAAACTTTTTTTCCCCATCCGGTTTTCTGTACTACAAGTACTCTTTTCCCGTTTACAGCATATTCTATCGCCTCTCTTTGCCCTTCTCTAAATTCTGCTCCTTCACCGTAAGCAGCTTTTTAATTCATTAAGTAATTCATCCATACCTTCATCCCCCTTAATCATTTACTTAAAATTCTCCCTCAACAACTTCCCAAAAATACCTGCTCATTTTCTCTGCTCCATAGAGATTTAGATGAAGCCCTCCGTCATAGGTATCCTTGGAATAATCAATCCCCACCTCATCTTGTTTATCAAGAAAATTGATGTACTTTAAGCCATTTTCCCCTGCATAATCCCTAATCTGTTCATCCCACTCTTTGTACCAGTAAGGATAAAGAATTGGCGCCTTCATAAGGATGAGCTCTACATTGTTTTCCTTACATAGCTTCACCATCTTGTCAAGATACTCGTAAGATATGTCAGGCAGTCTGTAGTCGGAAAGAGGCTTCCCTACAGGAATCTTATCCACAGGATGTATCCCTTTATTCACAAGGTAGCCGTCCTCAGACACCTTTGGCTTGGTGAAAATATACTTAAAGTCCTGACTCGTAAGCTCACTCCAGCGTGAGTGGAAACGAAGCAGAGGAAAGACATAGGTGATAAACTTCTCCTCAGGAAGCATAGAAGCCTTGACTGCCTCCACCTTAGAAGCAGACCACCTCATACCATCAAGAGTCATGCGGTTGTAGCTCTCCTTTTGAGCCCTAGCGTACTTCATTGCAAGCACATTGTAAACTACGGTCTTTGGCTTCTCATACTTAAGCATTTCTTCAAGAAGATAGTAAGACTGCCATATAAGCTGGTTGGCACTTCCCCTTATGTAGGACTTGATGCCATATTCCTTACTAAGAACCTCCGGCGAAAAGCTTTCATAGACTTCGCAGTCCCCCACGAAGAGCAGGTCGTGGTCTTTTTTCACATCATAATACTCACTGATAAGCGCCCCTTCAGGATTGTTCTCCACATACTTAGGAAGGAGCAGTCTCTGAATAAGAAAAAGAATGACAATGTTAAGACAAACGGTAGAAATTATATATATTTTCCTCTTCATTCCTCCTCCTAAAACCTGTTGTATATGAACTGTGAGCTGTCATAGCCTATACCGTAGACTCCAAAAATCAGAATCGTTACAAAAAGCAGGGCAAGCACAGGGTACCAGACAATCTCATCTTTAGCTAATATCCTGTCTCTTATATCAGTAGTTCTTGAGGCAAGACTTACCACAAATAAAATAACTACTCCCACAGCTAAAACGAGGTAATCAGCTGTAGTTATCCCAAGGTCGGTGACTACCGCCTTTCCCCAATTATTTACCCAAAATATACTAAAAAATGCCTTAAAAGTCACTTCTACATCGCCGTAACAGTCAAGCATTCTGATACTGCTCATTATAAATACGGTGCGGATGGCTGAAAATGCATCGTAAGCTCTAAACGGGAGCTTCTTTATCGGAATAAGTTTGTGAAAAGTCGCAAAGACAGGCTTAAGCTCGTCAGATATCAGTATGCAGAGTCCATTTAGGAGTCCCCATACTACAAAGTTCCAGCCTGCTCCATGCCAAAGTCCTGTGAGGAACCAGACTGTAAGTGCTGAAATGTAGACAGGCACACGCTTTCCTATGTTTTTCCCAAGACGCTTTCTGGAGAACTTTGACAGCTTAAGCATAAATGACGATACGGAAAGTGGATAGAAGACATAGTCCCCTAAACCAAGCCCCCATGGTTATGTGCCAGCGCCTCCAGTATTCCTTAACATTTTTTGAAAAATACGGTCTGATGAAGTTCTCCTCCACCTTGATTCCAAGCATTTCCGCTATGGCTATGGTGATGTCTATTCCGCCTGAAAAGTCCGCATATATCTGCAGTGCATAAAACATAATTCCCATAAGGGCAAAGGCTCCGTTATAGGTCTCAGAGTCAGAAACAATGGTAAGAACTGCAGGTAAGATGCGGTCTGCGATTACCATTTTCTTAAAGTATCCCCATAACAGCCTGTAAAGCCCTCTGACAAAGTCTTTGTGATTGTAATTATGCCTTGTAAAAAGAGACTCAGAGATATGGTCAAACCTGCTTATAGGGCCTTGAATCAGCTGTGGGAAAAATGATATGTAAAGGGCGAACTTAAAAAAATTTCTCTCAGCTCTGTATTTCTTGCGGTATACATCCACGAGATAGCTGATGCTCTTAAAGGTGTAGAAAGAAATTCCCATAGGTAAAATGAGGTTAAGGAACTTAAATCCTCCCCCGCCTGTAAGTGCATATGATATGGAGTTGATATTGGCAATGACAAAGTCAGCATATTTTACCACTATGAGGGTTCCAAGGCTGAAAATAAGACCGATGTACAGCCATTTTTTTCCCCTTACCTGAGGCAGTGAATCGGTGCTTTCCCTCCGCTTTTAACTCTGAATTTCTTTTTAGATATATTCACATAGATATCGTCTATTTTAAGGCTTGCAAACCAGACTCCGGCCGTAACCAGAGCCATATATATGAGATAGACTTTGCCGGCATAGAAGTAAAAATGAAAGGCCCGCAAAGAGCAAAAACTGCCACTGAAAACCGCTTAAATACAGTATAATAGCAGATAATGAACGCTATTAAAAAAGGCTATAAATCCATAAGATACGAATAGCATCTCTACTCCAATTCCTCTAAAAGGGTAATAATCGCTTCAAGTGAGTTAAAGTTGTCGGGCGTAATCTCATTGGCAGGCACCTTTATATCAAATTCCTCTGCGATTTCCGATACGAGAGTCACTATGTCAAATGAGTCAAATATCCCGCTATCTATGAGGCTTTTCTCCTTTTCATAATCAACCTCCGGGTGGATGTCCTGCAAAATGTCAAGTAATTCAGTCTTATTCATAAAGGCTCTCCTTAAAATAACCTGTGATATGGGATTGCTATAGCTTCCCCATTTACTTTTTAAAAATACTAACACATAACTATAACACTTTTGGCGAATATTTTTAAATGAGTTTTGATAAAGCCTTCCTGTCTATCTTACCGCCTGCCATAATCGGAAGCTTATCAAGCTTTAACTACCTTGCCCGGAACCATATAGGAGGCAAGTTTATTTCTAAAAATTCTCCTTTACCTTGGTTTTTTTCCTGTTCTACCCTCGTAGAAAAAAATGTTATAACCTCCTTTTCAGGGTTATAAATACAGCATCCTCTGTCAACTCCCTCAAATGCACCTCCACAGGCTTCTATCTCCTCCAGTTCAATCCTATAGCCTCTGTGCTTTATCTGATTGTCCCCTCTTCCTGCAAAATAAAGCTCTCCATCCTCTCCAAAGTAGCCTATGTCGCCTGTTTTGTAAAGGAGTATAGACCTGCCGTCTGTTAATGTGTAGTTTACAAATTTCTCCTTTGTCCTCTCCTCATCTTTGTAGTAGCCTGAAGAAAGCCCTGTGCCACCTATGCAGATTTCGCCTTTATGCCTTAAAATCTCCATTTCAGCAGACTGTTTTACTGTGTGGTAACTTTCTTCGTCCTTCGAGGAAATTCCTGCACCAGGAAGCCGATTTGCTATAAGGTTACCCTCTTCATCTATGAGAAAAATCTCCGTATCGGAAAGCGGTTTCCCGATAGGTATACAGTTTTCCAGTTTCTCCACATCATAAACCACATAATAACAGCTCATCCCTGTACACTCAGTTGCACCGTACAGATTGATAAATCTTGCCCTAGGGCAGGCTTTCATCCACTGTTTCAAATGGCTAATAGACAATACTTCACCGCCAAAGGCAATAACCTTTAGGTACTCAGGCTTTGCTATGTCAAAGGTTGATAGCTTAGTAAATATGGTAAGGGCAGAGGATACAAAGCAAATAGTGTTTATCTTATGTTCATTAAGGTATTCTATGAGCATAACCGGAGACATAAATAGCTTCTTAGGAATAAAATATGTAACAGCCCCGTATTTTAGCGTGGTATAGACATCCTTTAGGCTTGCATCAAGGTAGAGTGGCGCCTGATTGCCAAAAATAGTATTCTCATCACATCCTAAGACCTTGCCAAGCCCCTCTATGTAGTCAATCACATTCCTATGGCTTGCCACCACTCCCTTTGGTACTCCTGTAGAGCCTGAGGTAAATACCAGGTAAATAGTGTCAGTCTCTTTTGCCTTATGGCTTATCTCCAGCAATAACTCATCATTAGCTTGCCTGCTTAGAGCTTCCTCATAGCTACAAATATCTCCACTAAATCCAAGGCTTTTAGCCTTTTCCTTAGTATGTCCGTCAACTATCATAAGCTTTGCTTTAGTTATAGCCATGATGGCGTCAAGCCTAACCTCAGGCATATCAAGGTCTAACGCCACATAAAAATTCCCCGAGCGGACTACTCCCAAAAGGGCAGAAACCTCCTCAGGGGACTTCTCCATAAAGACAAGTATAGGCTCGTTATAGATATTTTTATCAGCTATAAAGCTTCCTATAGCTTCGGTTTTCGATTTAAGCTCCAAAAAGGTCAAGGCGGAAGCTTCACCTATAAATGATGGCTTGTCGGGGTAGCTTGTGGCAGTTTCATCAAGGTAAGTGAGTATATTGGTTGGTTTCATAATGTTTATTCTTTTCTAAGATTGTGGGGGGGCAGTTTCCCTTAAAATAAGTTCTTCGACTAGATAGGCATCGCTCATACAATGCATATTGGATATTCCCTGACTCATAAGTGTGTAAACTATAGAGTGATAAAAATAATCCAAGGCTTCTTCAACCGTTTTATTACGCTCTTTTGCATAGGCTACTACAATTCTTGCATATTTCTTTTGTAAAAAGGATTGGGTGTGCTAGCATACTATATTGCTCCTTTCAAAATGGAGATATTTGAGCGATTCTTCCGAACGAAAAACAAACCTGCAAGTTTGGTTTCTCATAACGCAGACGGTTTTATTGCCTCTTTTTTTCTCAATAAGTCCATCAAAAAACAATTCAATGGTATTGAATACTTTATCATTGGCTACACCACCAATAACGATATCATAATCAGACTTATCTTTACTAAGTCTGCAGTTTACTACAAAATCCAGCCATTCTTCCGAATATGAATCAAATTTCAAGGTCTTTAAGCTGACAAAAGCCTCTTCGCTAAATTCATATACCGACACAATTCCTTCCTTTACCTTCACTTCTAACCTTTTTACACCAATTCTCAGCTTGTTCGAGAATTGGCGTGGTATAAAAGCCCTTTCCGAAGTCAACATTCAGCCTCGAATGCTCTAAGTCCGGCTTAGGTACCTCAAGATATGAGCCATGATATAAAATCATAATTCTACCCCTTTTCTCTTCATAAGCTCTATTATGTCATTTACAATATACTCCTTTCCCTGTGTGTGGAGCACATCATAACAAGCAAAGATGTATTCGTGTAAAATCCCTGAATTCTTTTAATGCATCATAAGTTATGACAGCATTTTTTTATTAAGCGCAGCTGCAACATTTTCTATACAAAAATATGGCAAATTCTACTTCATTAAGACCGTAGTCGGAGTTATTGTTTTGCATATAGTTACCTCTTTTCTAAGGCTATTGTATAAGGGAAGGGGTGGGTTGTCAAATGGGGTCAAAAACACTCTCCAGTCTTTATCAGGCACACATTTTAATATATTACAAACCTGATAGGCAATACACCTTTGATATTTGTTTTAAGAAAGGCGAATCCAATAGCTGCCTTATTACACCATTATAACGGACATAATAATAGATAGGATTAATATAAAGGAATTGATAAACTCCATCTAACAATCTGCTTACCAGTCTTCAATATGAGGCATGATTTTATCCGTTACATCAGAAACGAAACCTTCAGACGTTCATTCATTTCTTCTACCGCCTCTTTAATGGTTCCATCCAACAAATCTTTAATCGCATCCTGAATGTCTTCAGCTGTTTAGGTATCATACTCTTGAAGTAGTTGCTGAATGATGTTTCTTTTACCTTCAGTCATTACAACCTTGCGTACCGGTTTCTTTTCTCTTTTTGCCATAATAAAAGATCTCCTATGATTTATATTTTATCATAGAAGACCTGTTGCTTAATAGCTATTTACAGAAAAAAAGTTTCACAGGCTCGTTTTTTTTAGATTGCGATTCTCCTCCATAAAATCATAGTCTGCTTTGGCTTCTTCATTGGGTTTGCTTTTCATTTCGAAACTGGTTTATCCAGTTTGCGATGCTTGCAAGCGAAACACAATATCCACCAGTAATACTTTAAGCTTTCTTCCGTCTTCAATATGTAGGAGTACTATCCTATTCTTGAGCTCTGGTTCATAATGATACTCCTAGAAATTATCTTTTTACTACATAATAATATTATATTTCTCTTGCTCCCTATATAAATTAATTGCCTCCATAAAATCATCAATAGATAAACCTTTTAACATACATACGGCATTAAGATACTTACAAGGCAAACATTCATACTCTTCAATTGTAACCAACGATTTTATGTCATCATATGTTGTCCAACCACACATCTTCACTATATCTGTATTATAAATCATATATTCTTTAAATTCAAACATATTAACTGTCATTTTTTTGTAGGTGGTATTGTTAAAACACCTTCTGCAATTACATTAAGATGAATTTTACTTATTGGCATATAGTACTTTTATATTATCTCGTACAATATCATAATTAAGTAACTGTTTTGTAGTAATTTTTACTGTCCATAACGCAGATAAAGCTATGACCTATATAATTGCTTACATTGTCTGCAGTTATCCAAACATACCTATTCTCATCTGCATCGAAAAATAAAGATGTGATTTTACAAGTGATAATATACTATCATCTTCGAATATCAGACTTATTATGTCAAACATCTTTTCACCAGTATTTTCATGAACATTAGCCACAATTTTTCTCACAACATAATTTTTCCGTTATAATGGTCATAAACCATGACTGAATCATCAACTTTTATTTTTTTCAACTTCGCAATATGAACCATCAGCCATAAGAATTCTCGTCTTTGGTACAAAGCATCCTTCATCAACAGTTGCAGAGCTTTTTATATGTTGATACCGAACGATATTTTTTTATCGTCTCGATAATAATCATTTACTTCATCTGCATACTTGTTACGTTCCTTCTTACCTAGACAAGCAACTAACCTCTTTTTCAGTTTTTTTGGTGACGGTTGCATTTTTTTATTGACTGCTCATAATTTTTTTATAGCTTCATCCAAATCAATTGCTACACCACCACCAAACTCATACATATTTCCTTTGCAATACAATCCAAGGGCAGTTTTAGCATTTGACAAAAAAATCTCATCGCACCAGAAAGATCCTCTATTTAAACTAAAACAATACAATACCCAATATCTCTTGATAATAAGTTTGATTATACATTTTAGAAATCAAGTAATAGCAAAGCATACAAATAACACGCCCATTTTCAATCATTTCATCATATTTATCTTTATTTATTTCGCTTTCAGGAATTTGGTATCCCTGAATTAAACCTCGACTCAAAAATAATATCGATTATCTTGGCAATTGCAGGTATATATTGACTTGCTGCTGCAATTTTATAATATGTAAACCATTTATCTGTTAAATTAATGAATCTCCTTTTTTTCTAGTATACTTATTCATATTTTCTTCTGCTAAAATCATACACGCTTCAGGAACTAAAAAAATTAGCTAATGTTTTTTTAGGTTAACACCTCTCCTACCATTTTTTTATACATGCCTATCAACCTATCTCCTGCTGCCATGTAGCCTTTCCTTAGACTATCTTGAAAATGATATTGTCTTTCACCTTCTGTCACAGTTAATGCTTTAGCATATAATTCTCTTCCACTACTACAATTTTTCCCCAAAACATTCACATATTTTTTTAGCGCTTCTTCCTTAATTTTATCAGGATCTAGAATGAATAGTAGCATCTTTTGCTTTTTTTCCCACTCGTGCTTTTTGTATATCAATGGCTTCAAACTGAATATGTGTGCCTTGAGTCGATTGTACATATGCATTTATAAGATCATAATTATCATATCCAAGCGAATACAATTTTGATATAATTCTCTCTCCCATTCCACTATTAAAAGTTTTACAGCAAAAACATTGCAGTGAACAAATTATCAAACACATCTTTAGAAATTATCTTATCAGCAACAAAGTTTTTCCCTAACTCCAAACAAATTTGCAAAACTAGTTCATCTATTGTTTTAAAAAAATCTTATATAAATTGGTTTTCTCTACTTTAAGTTTCTTTTCTCTACTTTCCTCCAATAATTTGATTGACTTTAGTGTACCGTCATTACTATCCCCTAAACGAACAATATCCCCTATAACTTCTTGTAGAATAGATTTTGATTGCTCAAGTTGAGATTCATAATATTCTATAATCTTCATTTCTATCGAAATCCACTCTTCCCAAAAAACCATATAATACTGGTTTAACATAGCTACTTACAAAATTTTTCAATCTCGTCTATGCGAACTATATCGTACTTGTTTACATTAGGATTATTAATGGCATCCAAATAATTCTTTTTACTTAATAATAGCGAAGCTTTTTTAACAGCCTTTCGCTTATTAATTCCATTAATCCCGTCATCATCAAGATATACTAGTCTCCCAGACAGTGCTCGTGCAAAAAGTTGTTCTGCATGTAAATATAAATTATCTGAAATAATACAGAGTGAGGAATCTTTCATTTTAGTGTGAACTATTATAAATTGTACCACTTTATTCAAAGCAATTTTTTTCGTTTACCACTTTCAATAACCAAAAAAGTAAATTCACTTGCACTTAGCATTATCCTTATATTAGCGTAATTTACTACTTCAATATAATCTATCCCATCCGTATCAACAATTACAAGAGGAATTTGTGTATGAATCTTTTTAAATAGAGATGTAAAATCACTACTCTCCATTAATGAATCACAGATTTCAAATATATCTGTGGTAATATATGATGAAACCCACAAGCATTTTTTTCAATAATTTCATTACATGAATATAATGATTCCATTGCTTTTTAGCATATTCTCCGTACGCTGGACTACATCAGAAGTATAAGGATACATAGATATTTGTAGGATTTCAGTTAACCTCGTATGAATTAGATAATACAATTTATCATAACTCTCTCTAATTTTATTTTCCTCTAAGGAACATTTATTACGCATTACCTTTGCGAGAATAGATAAATATTTAGAAGTATCAGTCATCATAATCATACCCCTTCCAAGAAGAATTCATTAATTTCCTCTTTAATTTCTCTAATTTTTAATATCATATTGCTTTTAATAAGTTGTTCAACATATAACCATTTTGATTTGATTTGCCCCATAACTTAGTCAACGATTTTATGTCCATTATTTGTTTTGAGTTAGAAATATAATTAAACAATGTTTTTTTCAGTATTCTGAGCCTGTTTTATTTCTAACCTAATTGCCTCACGCAACTCTATTTCTACATTTTTAAATTCAGTAATAATATCATTTTGTCTAATATTTCCACTCGTTGTATAATTAAAAAAACTTTATGATTTCATTAGTACCATATTCTTTTTTTCATCATTTGCAGAATATGCAGTTATTCCAAAAACAATCTATTTTTTTGTTTTACTAATCATATCTCTTGCAACCGTTATTATTTGTTCAACTTCATTTTGAGGGCTTTTAAATCAGCCTTTGTAAAGATGATTAATATCGGAGTTTTAATGTGTAATGATTCAATAAATTGTATATCATCTTCAGTTATAGCACCAGTATCTATATCAATTAACCAAATCAAATAATCTGAAATACTTAATTGCTCGAAAAGCCTTTTCTCTGTCGGATACTACTTTTTCTAGAATTATTATCTTCATCATATTTAGTATATCCAGGAGTATCTAACAAAAGCTATTTCTTCAGGTAATAAATATTCATTTGATTCAATAATTATACTATCTACAAATGCTGGAAAACCAATGCCATATACAGCATCAAACTCATGCGCCATTGCATTCATTGCTTCTTTACTTATTTCTGACGAGTAGCCATAAACACTATTGGCGTAAATTTTATCTTCCTTCGACTTAATAATATATGTTGGTATTGCTGTCGTTGTTTTTTTGGTCTACTGGAAGCTTATTTCCAATTCCAGAAATAGTATTGATAAATTTTTGATTTACCCGAGCTTACTCTCCCACCAAAAACTTATAACAACTTTATTATGTAATTTCTGTATCTTCTTTCTTTCCGAAAGTCTAGAGCATAAATTCAAAAAAATTTTTTCGTAAATAATCATTTCATCTTTTATTGTTACTTCCGAGAATAATGAAAAATAAATCATTTATTTTTTTCTCTATTCTTCTACGGAAGCGTGCCGATGTATCAGAGTTATTATTTATTAGTTCCGCAATCAATTCTACTGCTTTATCTTCATTGAAATATACATATTTTCATTTGGAACATCAATATCTTCAAACAAAAATATTCAAATCAATTTCATTATCAAATTCTACATCAAATGGCATTTTACTCACCTCTTATAAAATAATTGTGTCTATCTGTTTAATTCAGATAGACACCTTAACTACTAATATAAAACTATAACTTCGCTTTCAAATCTTTTATTGATTTTTGCAAATCTCATGGTATTTCTCAATATACTTTTCTCTTTCTTCAACTTGTCCTTGCAATTTTTCTAATTCACCACAAAAACTCATTTTCGATTTGATCTGCAAAAAAAGTACCGCTTGGGTTTCTAGTGTCTTTTTATTTCTTTTAACTCATTTGCCAGTTGTGTTGAAATATCCTTCTCAATATCATTCAACAACCTACTTTGTAAAAACATTTAGTCTCATGTATTGCTTCATCTTTCGCATATCCTTCCTTAAATCTAGTTTCTAGCTCATCTATATACGGTGTAGAATCAAATGTGATATGTGGAATAGATATTTTTATCCAACACATTTTTGAAGTGGTAATAATATATCATCCTCGTCAAATTCCTTCTGACTCTGGCTAAATGCTTTTAATACAACATTTTTTTAATATCCTGAGCAAATTTCTCTTTGTTAAAGATATTTTTAAATTCACCGTTGACAAAAAGAATGACATTTGGCAGAATACATTTCAATATTCTCGACGACTGAAGAAATATCTGCGATATTGTTTGTAACTGTTAAATGTACAATTTCTTTTTTTCCAACCGAACAATCCAACATTTTGAGTCTCAAGCTCATCTTTTGATGTTGTTTTAACTACAAGTCTTTTTATGTTGTCCTTTCTCTGCAGTCAACTGTGGTAAAATATGCTGTACTTTTTCATCACACTTGATTATTGCATTATCAAAAATATGCATTAACTTATCCCTAGACGAATCAATTATATCTCTAATATTGTTAGACTTCTGTTTTAACTCTTCTGCAGAAGTAGTTTCTAGCTTGGTTCTACTTGACACAGTCTCCTGCAATATTTTTTTCCAAGATACGCAGATGATTAAGTCTAACACGTTCCAATAAATCTGAATTTTTTTCCGTCAATAATTTCTTTCTTTCTGTCTAACACCGCATTTAACGCTTTTTTTATGCTATTAAATCCACCTAACGAAGTTAAATAATCATCCTTAAAAATTCGGAAATCTTCCGTGTAAATTGTTGTAAATATTATGTTCATTATCATCTAACACAATATTGGCTTTTATCTTTTTATCTATGGCAAAGCAAGAAGATGACACAAATAAGACCATTTCAGCACTCATTTTGCCTAATATATCGATATGCTTTCCAGTATTCTTCGCTTGTTCCAAATTCTTTTTTTGAATTGTGATTTATAACTTGCTATAGATTTTTTTATATGCCTTAGCAAAAATCATTGTCATTTTCATTAAGAATGCCTGAATCAAGTTTACTTCCAACAACAATAATTTCTTTAACACCTGCACTGGGAAGACTACTAGCCATGAGTGTTACCGTTCTTGAATCCATAAACTGACTACAAGGAGATAGCAGAAGCACAACATCACAATAACGTAAAAACTGCTTTGTCCTAATACCACGCGATACAATAGGATCATTTAAGCCTGGTGTATCAACAATTTCAAAATCTTTGACATATTGATTATCTACTTGTAATTCTACATAACTTACAATAGGTGTATAATGTCCATTTGCCCCTACGTAGTCATTAAGTTTTTTTGTATAATATCTCCTTCAACTTCATCAGTTGTTCCCAGTTTTTCCAACAAAATTGGATCTTGTACCATTTTGGTAAGTTCCTTAGCACCTCTCTGATTTTCCGATTTACATTTTAAATTCAATTTCAAATTGTTGCTTACTCATTGGCGGATTATAGTTTACTTTTACCACCATATTGTGCAGCAATCATATTTTTGCTCATTTATCATTTTACAATATTCTTTATAACCTTTATCTAACGCCTCATCATACAATTCAGAATGTTTTTGTATTGTTTCCCAATCCTCATTTGTATAGAAATGAATAATAGCTTTTGGCGTTTCAGAATATGTAATCCTTGTCAGTGCCGCCGTCATCGGTGTAGCCGCTTTGGGGAGATAGTCTTCTCCATCAAAAAAATACAGGAATTAAGAAATGATGATTTACCTGCTTTTACTGCTCCTACAATACCTATGCTAAGCTTTCTCGCATCACTTTTTGCTATTTCAATGTTCTGCTCAAGTGCAGAGGTAATCTGTTTAAATTCAATTAGTTTTTTTCAGTATCAAATAATTCTTCACTACTGTTCAATGTTGCTTCTACATTTCTCACTGATGCAAGATATTTATTTGCCTTTTCATAGTCAATAGACATTTACCATCCTCCCCAATTCATCAAGCATATTCTCAATAAGTGTAATATCATTTACAATATCTACTTTATACTGCTCATATTCCTGAACCTTATCTTTCTTCTTTTGTTGTGCTTCTTTTAAACTTACCTTTATATTTCCCAGTTTTTCGGTAAGTAATTTTTCATACTCATCAAGCACCATCTTTGTCGTTGTATCCACATTCTGCTTAATCTGCGGATACATTTTATTCATTATCTGCGGAATCACATTGTTAACAAACCTATGTTTTGCTAATTCCGCATCTGTCTCACCAAATAATCCCTGAAGTAAATTCACAACATCTGGCAAGAGTATTATAATCACTTCAATCCAAGGCGCAATAATATCCGTCGCTATAGCGGCAATTCCAGTAATAACATGATAAAATGTTTGCCCTTTCTTATCTTTATTATCTACGTCAATACCCTTTGTCTCAAAAGTACCTTCAACAATCATATTCTTAATATTGTTTGCAATATTTACTGCAATAGAAGACAAATCCACTTCCTCTCCTTCACTTATCAATCCTGTAAAATCGAGAGAGTCTGTAACACTATCAATTTGTCTAATACTTATATCTTTCATTGTTGAAAGCATAATAGGTCGAACAGTTTCGAGAATAATTGCTTGTGCTGCAACCTGATTTCCACTAAGAAGTGCTTCAACTATAGACTCTGTCCTTGCAATTAATATACTCCTAACTTTATTAGTCACTTCTTGTGTAGTATTATTGAGATCTTCTCTTGCAGCTTCTTTTTTTGTTTCAAAAAGTATCAACTAATTGTTCTTCCAATCTTATATATGCTGCAATATCTGCATCTAAATCAAATGTGTCCAAATAATTTTTTTTCTGTAATACAGAAAGAATTTTCCCAGTATTTATTAATTCTACACTTAGTCTCTTTACCATTTCTTTATCAAAAGCAGCTTGTGTATTAAACTCAGAGATTATTTCAATCAAATTACTGGCTATATTCACATCTCTTTTTGACACCGTATATACTTTGTAATTAAATCCCTATGTGCTGATAATGTATTTCTTGCTGACTCTGCAATATTTTCTGCAACATCAGTAGTTATCTTGTCGCACTTATTAACAAGTATTGATATCTGCTTACTATAATTTGATATCTCCCGAATAAATTCTAAAGTAGTACCATCAATTCCACCTTTTTCTTGATCCACTACCACCAAATAGGCAGAACCTATTCCGATATAGTTCGCTAGCGCCTTAAAGATGTGCTTCAATACCAGCATCGAACCCTGGTGTATCAACAATTGTAAAATCACCAATTTTACTCAAATTATCTGAACATATTCTATATTCTAAATGATCATAATCTTGTGCGGAGCATTCTTGCCCAAATTCGATTTCAGCCTTATTTCCTGAAATATCATAGGCATATGCCTTTTCTATCTCATCATATACTAATTCTGTTGCAATAGCAGTTTGTGGTTCCTGTGCTTCTTTAAGAAACTCTGACCTGCCAATAAGCATATTTAGTAGTGAACTCTTGCCTGCACTAAAATGACCAACAAACATCATTTTAATATCAAATTTATCCTTAAGAGTTTTTATCTGTTTCAATGAAGATTCAAAATCAAGTCCCTTATGATGAGAATATACTGCACCCATTCTATCAATCAATTCATCAAAAAAACATTTCTGTTAACCATTTCTTCTTCCTCCTGTTTAGAGTCGTAACTAATCCAAAAAAATTAACTTAATCTTTTCGATTAAGAATAAAGCTACAGTAATACTACAAACCATTTGCAATTCTTAATATTTTTGTACCACTGACAAGACATCAATTAATACTACAACCTACCTTCTACATTTATCGCAACTAACTCTAAGTAGTTATTAATATTCAGTTTATAATGTAACCTTTTCCCTAGACTGATGTGATTTCTATTTGTCATAATAGGCATTTACTATACGATTTCTTCAACATTCTCATCAAGATTGACACCTTTTATTTCGACATATCCTTCCCACTTCCAGAATGGGTTAATGTTTCTCCATTTAGAAATACGTCCCTCAAAAATATACCTGAAAAAAAGACTATGTCTAAATATTAGCGTAAAGTTTCATTAATATCTTTTTAAAACCTATACTTCAGAGAAACAACTATTCAATTTCTTACACCTCATCTTTAGTCAAGTCAATAATCTCCAGATTTGCTAAATTAATACCTGTAGGATCTGCTAAGTTCCTAAACTCCTTATAACCCTTAGTAGTAAATTTAAAGCATTTCTTTACTTCCTTTTTCATTTTTTTATGGTTTTTAGTAATTTCATCAACCCATTTTTATAAACCTCACCTTTATCCCCCTATTCTCTTAAGTTCCAAAAATTTTCAAAAAGCTATCACATAAAGCAAAGTCCTCGCCCTTGTCCCTGCGATATAAATGAACCTAGAATAATTCTCAGGTTTAATAGTTTCAATATCTACCAAAATTACAATTTTTCGAATCTAGACCTTTGAAGCCTTGAATAGTTGAAAAGTACGGGATATTTTTTTATCAATTTCCGGTTTTCCCAATTCATTTACTTCTATTTCCATTTCTGACAAAATAGAGTTTTTTTATACCCTATGAGGTGCAAGAAAGACAACATCTCTTAAACTTACATTTTCTTTTTAAATTCTTCAAGTATGTCATCAATCTTTTTGTATTCTTCAACGGTCTTATAACTTAGTTTTATAACTTCCTCACCATTCTCCTTAATGAATTCATCCAACTTAATTCCGCTAAGCATAGAACTGTATGTCCCTATTTGAATGGTATTTCTACAATTAATCCTAAGCTTAAAATGAGCTGAGTGAAAACCATTAATTATCTCCATTCCAGCCTCATACTCTGGGTTGTAAATGTTTTGATCAGGATCATAAAACACTGCCCAGTTCCCTTTATCAAAGCCACCCCTTAAAATAGTGTCTAAAGGATATAAATAATCTGGTTTTAGTATATCCTGTCCTTCATCCATTACAAGCACATCATAATTAAGCTTATCAATTTCACTATCAGAAAGAATGGACAAATAATCCAATACCTCTTCAGGTAAATCTTCTGAAAAGTATTTGCTAGGATTTGCATTTAATTTATCATTATCAACCTTTACATATTCACCGAACAGGGCGTGAATATTAATCACCTTAAGATTTTCAATTTCTCCAATTTGAGAGTTCACATTGTTAGAGAGATTCTTATTAAATGTCAAATACAACACTTTTTTACCTTCAGCAGCTCTTTTCTTCGCATAGTCTGTAGCCAGAAGTGTCTTCCCGGTTCCTGCCTTTCCTTCTATCATTAGGTGCGCATTCATAGATAAAGCCTGCATAAGCTGTGTTTGCTCATAGGTCAGTCTTACAAGTTTTTTCTCAACATCATTCAGTCTGTCAGAAAGCATTGGTACAAATACAAAATCACCTCTAAGAAAATTTACAATATTCTTGATATCTTGTATCGAAAGTTTGGCCTTGTCTTTATACTTTCTCTTTTCCCAATACCTGAATATATTATTAACATATACTGCGATATCAGAAGTTGATTTATCAAAAGTTATTTCAGGAATGGACTCCTGTCCATTATGTTTAAATTCAATGTCCGGAAAAACAACACCACAGGCCATTGTTATATTGCTAAGTCTGTTGCTATTATGAAACTTATCTTTTAGTATATTATCAAGGCTATACATATTCCCAACAACCTGCGCAAATGGTCCTTCATACTTTGTTCTCTCTATACCATATCTATCTATAAAGTACCAGTTTCCATCCCTACACTTCACTCTACCCCCTTTTAATTTCGAGGCAGGCTACTCCATATTCACAAACAATGACAAAATCGATCTCTCCATAAGCTTTGTGATTGTGCTTTGGAAGCCCCAAAGAATGGAGTATATAGGCATTTTTTAAGTTAAGTTCTTGTAAGATGTTATACATCTTTTTTTCGGCATTGCTTTTGATTTCTTCACCTAAGTAAGGTGGTATAAATGTTGGCATAAATACTCCTTAAAAACTATTTTTAAGATTGTTTTTTTATGTGGCTTAAAAAATCTCATGACGTGATTTTGCTATATCTGTCCTTCTCTTCTCAGTTATTGCATGTTTTTTTAAAAATCATAACGTTTTTTTCTATATAAGTCGGACCTAATTTAAGTACACCTACTACAGTTGCCAAAATACCTAATGCTGTAAGTTTTAAACTTATTATTCTGATTCTTATCCTGCCTATCCTGTTCTTTTAGTAAAATAATAGTAACTTTTTTTCTCTTCAAAACTCATGTCTGGATTATTAAATATAACATTAGAAACCAAATCATAGTTTTTTTATATTTAGCTGTACTGCAAGTCTATTGATTCCTTCAAATAGTCGATAAAATCTCCTGTAACATTGCATAATACTGGAGCCAATGCTTTTTGCTACCTCTGTAATCATAATTTCTTTTTTTGCTAGTACTGGAGCAAGGGCATTCATAGCATCGGGTACTTTGTCAACAAATTGATTCCCCATTCTTTTTTTAATATTTGCGGCGTTAGCTTTTTTTAAGTGCTTTTTCAATCACATCATTCATAACCAGTCTCCTTTGTAACAGTTTTATTATAATATAATTTCCTTTCTTTCTTCCCACCCAAATATCTTTTGCAAGTAAGTCAACAATAAGCCAATGAAATACTCTAGACATCTAAGTTCCTCCCAAAAATTATTCCAGTTTTTCTCTTTTGTAGATATATTCTTAATAAATAGTTACTTGCTCTTTTCTGGCACCTTGATAATTACAGAAGTTATGTCTGTCATAATTTTTCTCATCTTTAATTCTCTCGCACTCTTCCCCTTGTTAATATTAACAGCTACTACAGAATCATAAACTTTCATAGTCACCTTATTCTTACTATCTTTAATATCTGACTTACTTGAAACCTTATTCATAGTCCCCTCCTATTCCACAACCTCAACATTCTCTCCTGACTCCTAAGCCACATCTCAATTCCCTTTCCAAATACCTCAGCCTGAACTGTATAAACCCCATTATCCTCATCAAGCACCTTGGCTGTCGGCAATCTGTCGAGTATTGCATCTATATCAGTTCCTTTGTACTTAAACTTGACCTTTGTCAGTCTGCCACCAGTCATAAATTGGATTCGTTTTCTAAACTCACCCTCCTCAAATCTGCTACTGTAAGGGATATGGAATTTCTCAGTACAAACTTTCATATCTTTTTATTCTGTCTATGCGGTATATTGTTGGAAATGAGTCATTGATTACATCAAAGTTCTTCCTCACTTCTTCATCTTCTATAAATGCGGTTAGGTAAAAATAGTACTCCGAAAACATTATAGCTACTGGCTTTACTTTTCGCTTAACTACCTTCTTATCCTTAGACCGGCAATAATCAATCTCAATATATTTATTTTCTCTTATTGCCTGACCTAGAAGCCACATTCTATCCATGAAATCCGACTTGTGACGAGGCTCTACATAGTGAAATTCTTCATTACGGATCAAGTCCTGCACAAGCTTCTGATTGGTCTCAGGTACGCAACAGGTAATCAGCTTGTTTAGCATTTCTACCATTTTAACCTTAGTAAATGCCCTACTATCTAGCAGTATCTTGCAAAGAGCCAAGACTTCGCTATTGCTTAGTCTAATCTTATATAAAGTCTCTAGCTTGTAGCCCTTTTCTATCCTGTCATAAACAATAGAGTTTTCTATACCTGTTCTCTCAGAATCCACATCCAGAAAGTTTCTGATATCGTCTATGTCTCTTTGTATACTCCTTTCATTTACACCATAAAAGGCTGCCTCTTCAGACTTATATATAATGTGCCCGTCCATTAACTTTGCGTACATCTGTAAGGTACGCATTACTTTATCACCTTTATATTCTTCCATCTTCTTGCCCTCTCACTTTGATATCTACATTGTATCATTTGAGATGGACACTTTATGTCATTCTAAAAAAACTTCTAGTTAAAATTTCTAGTTACAACATTGTTTGTGTTAAAGAAGCTTTTAAAACGCAAAAAAGCACCCATTTTAAGCGCGCTTAAAACAAATGCCTGTGTTTTTTCTTTATTTTGCTATTGCGTAATGATTGAAACTCTGAGTCCCATTTACTTTCAATTAATACTTCACTTCTCATCCCCTTGAAACCTCTCAAAATATAATATCTATATTTTACCACATTTTTCAGGATATTGCAATCAGAATTTACAAAAAAACATCTCTCATTACACAATTGTTATTTGAAAAAGTAAAGTCCGCATTAGTATGGATTTTACTTATTCTAAATACCATAGATTAACGCACTGGATTTTTACTTATTCCAAATATTGTATTTATATCTATGGACTTTACTGATTACATATTTAAAAATATTTAAGGTGTGAGAACTCATTAGGTTAGGGGTTATATATTATAAACCAAAGGAGTTTTTAACTATGAGCAAATACTTACATCTTTCTTTAGGCATGCGTTCCGATATAGAGGTTATGCTGGCTAAAAAAATTAAGTTTCAATAGTATTGCGCAGGCCTTAGGAAAAGATAGTACGACCATTTCTAAAGAAATAAGGAAAAATATAATTATTGAACAAAAAGGCGGGTATGGGAGGTCTTTTAATGACTGCATAAAAGCTGCAGAAAAAACCTGCACAAAGAAGCACACCTGTGGCAGATGTTTAAGCAAAAGCAGGAACTGCATGAGCTGTGGTAAATGTATACCGTTATGTGATGAGTACGTTAAACGCATCTGTCCTCTTCTACTTAAGCCACCTTATGTATGTAACGGATGCCAAGATAGAAATAAGTGCCGTCTGGAAAAAAAGATTTTTATAGGGCAAAGGAGGCAGATAACAGGTACAGGAAAAACATTATCCGTGTCAAGAACAGGTGTTAACATAACCGTGGAAGAAATTAAACATTTAGACGGAATAGTGAGTCCGCTTTTGCTAAAAGGACAGTCCATAAGACATATTTTTAATAACCATTCCGATGAAATCATGATTTCTGATAAAACACTTTACTCATACGTTAACAACAGCCTGTTTACCGCCAGAAACATTGATATGCCGCGCACTGTAAGAATGAGTCCAAGAAAAAAACAAGAGCAAGACATTAAAGGTAGACAAGGAGTGCAGAAAAAGGCAGGACTTACAAAGACTTTGTGAAATATATAAGCGAACACCCTGATTCTATCGTATGTGAAGGTGACAGTGTGGAAGGCAAAAGGAGGCAAGGTGCTTCTTACGCTATTCTTCGTACAGCAGAACTTACAGCTTGCCTTTATTAGAGACTACAATGATTCCAGGTCGGTTACAAATATATTTGAAAAAGCTCTACATTGAGCTTAGGTCTGATATTTTCGGGAAAAATATTCGATGTGCTGCTCCTTGATAACGGAAGTGAGTTCTCAAATCCTGAAGCACTTGAATACGACATGCAGGGAAACAGAAGGCTGAGGGTATTTTACTGTGATCCTGCCTCTCCTTATCAGAAAGGCGGTTGTGAAAAATAATCATGAAAATGATAAGAAGGATAATACCTAAGGGTGTGGACTTTAGTAATTACACACAGGAAGACATAAACCTGATGATGAGCCATATCAATTCTTATTCTAGAGCGAAGTTTGGAAACAAGAGCTCTTACGATATTTTTGCGTTTCAATACGGCAAAAATATTAAAGAGCTTAGGAATACAAAAAATTTCCCCAGATGAAATTACCCTAACCCCTAAGCTCCTAAAGAGATAAACCGGTATTTCCGGTTACAAGATGAGTTCTCACACCACAATAAGGGAGGGGGCGGAAGTTACTTATTCCGGATTCTGGAATGTAGCCTCGGCTCCTGTTTGCTATGCGGTAAAAATAGAGAAATCTATACTTGTAAGGCTGATTATAGCATTTTTTTCTGACAAAGTACATATTTACTCAGAAATATTTTTAAATTTAGAAAAAGTAAGTTCCACTCTAAGCTTAAATATAAATATTGAAAGCTATGATGCGGAACTTACTTTTTCAATTCACCCTCATTACACAATCTGCAATAATAAACTGTTTCGAATAATTCCAAATAAGTGTTTTAATAATGAAATGATAATACCAGCTTTTTGCAATCAGTTAAAAAATTAATCTTGAAATTTCCTCAAACTTCCTTTTGCAATTAAATTGTGTAAAATATAAATGCATTAAACCAAACCATTTTCAACAAAGGAGACATTAAATGTATATAAATACGGTGATAGGAATACTGATACCATTCCTCGGCACCTCCCTTGGTGCTGCCATGGTATTTGTTCTAAAAGAAAACATGGGCGAAAAACTTCAGAAGGCTCTGACAGGCTTTGCTGCAGGGGTGATGGTGGCAGCCTCCTTTTGGAGTCTGCTAGTTCCTGCCCTTGAGCAGTCGGAGTCTTTTGGAAAGTTTGCATTTATCCCTGCTGCCGTAGGCTTTCTCATAGGCGTTGGTTTCTTACTTCTTTTTAGATGAAATTACCCCTCAGATGCACCTTGACCTTACAGAAGAGGGGCCCTAAAGGAAGCCGTCTCAGCCGTTCTCTTAAGCTGGTTCTTGCCGTTACACTCCACAACATCCCTGAGGGTATGGCAGTAGGTGTAGTCTATGCAGGCTGGCTTAATGGCAACAGTACCATCACTTACTTTGGAGCCCTTGCTCTTGCTATAGGTATTGCCATTCAGAATTTTCCTGAGGGTGCCATTGTATCTATGCCACTTAGAGCTGAGGGCATGCCTAAGTGGAAGACCTTTATTTACGGAGTTTTGTCGGGACTTGTTGAGCCTATCGGTTCAGTCCTAACTATTCTCTTTGCTTCACAGGTCGTGCCTTTGCTCCCATATTTCCTTAGCTTTGCAGCCGGGGCAATGATGTATGTAGTGGTAGAAGAGCTTATTCCAGAGATGTCCGAGGGAAAACACTCCAATATAGGCACAGTCCTTTTCGCAGTAGGCTTTGTGACCATGATGATTCTTGATGTGTCATTGGGATAAGAGGTGTTTTGTAAACAATGTAAAGCGTTTGACAAAACACCTCAATCATCAAGATGCCCCTAAAAGGCCGCTTTCATCCTATCAATCTCACTTCTGCCTATACCATATTTTTTTGCCAACTTTTGCCAGTTGTTTCTAACTATATCTTTAATCAATGCTACAAGCCTAACAGCCTCATCTTTATCTAAACCGTAATATTTTGCTGACTCTATCGCTAAATCAAAACTAATGTCGGCATTATAAGAGTCTACATTTAAGGACAAGTATTCTCCGTATATATCCGGATTTACATCGTAGAGCGGAGATAATTCCCAGCCATCTTCCGACAAAATAAATCCGTGATTCTTAAAATGATCATCTGTATTAGACACAGCCATGCTAAGTACAATCCTCTTCCATAGCTCTACCAAATCAGCTTGCGGCCCTAACACCATTGGCTTTTAAGAAGGAGACTATTTCAAGATAACTGCTTCCATCCGCCATATCGGCACCATCTTTTTTGCCAAGCATTGTCATTGCAGAGGAAAAATGTACACGCTGACTGCCTTTTCTATCAAAGCGTTTAACAAGAAAAGTAGTTCCTAATTTTGAAAACTTTTCTATCTTAGCTTCAGGAACATCTAACCCAAACATAGCAGCCAGCTCATGTGCAACCATCTCCCAAGCACCTGAGTTAAAATCATCGTGTTTAGATGGGAACTTAGCTATCCAGAGTGAGCCATCCTGAGCCATTACAGATGCCTTAGGTCTCGCTCCTCCTAAAGATGAACCAGGTGCAAGCAATTGTTTTAACCATTTTTCATTCAGACTATCAGTATCATTTTCAAATGCTATAGATGCCTGCTCCAACTCTCTAAGCGAGGTCCAGGGGGGAGTTGCAAATTCTTTATCATCTGATAAAAAATTCCCTTCCAATTCTGTTTTAAATCTAAGTCCTCCCATTCTTGCTTCATCATATACCCCAAGCAGGTAGTCACTCTCTAAGAGTTTTTCAGGTTTTACTCCTTCCCTTTTTGCTCTTATCTCCTCCCTTCTTTTCATTAGCCGTCTTCCCCATCTGTCAGGACAAGAGTCTGCAAATACTCCAAATATGTTTTTGTCATCAGTTATATACTGTCTCCCTCTATACAACTGCAAATCAGGGTCAAGGAGCATTTTCTTATGTTCAAGCCAATTTTCATTGTACTCAAAAGAATAAAACTCCTTGCCTCTAGTTTGAGAAACATACATTGTCCCTACCAACTCATTGGAAAACGATAGAAAATCTGCAAACACATATATCTTTTTCTTTTTCCATTCCTATCCCTTCCTCACTCTCTTATTCACCATAATTCCCAAGTCCTGTAGTTTTCTTCCAAGTTCGTCATCTTTTGCTACCAGCAACAAGTCCTTGTCCATATAGTTAAGTGCATGGAGTACTGCTGCATAGCAGCCTATAGCTACAGATGGTGCTCCTTTTTTTCTATAGCGACAAGGGGTTGCCCTGCTTACTCCTGCTCTTTCTGCAACCAGCGTAGCTGATATTCTTCTTCGCAGTCTTGCTAATTTTATCTGCTCTCCCATCCGAGCAAGTATATTTTCAGTTTCAGGCAATAACACTACTGATTTTTTTAGGGCATAACAAAACCTCCTTATGTCAATAATATTAAACATAAAGAGGTGTTTTTGTCAATTTTTATTTACTTTATTTTTTTATCCCCACTGCTCTAAAAGCAAAAAAACTCCCTTAGATTACAGTGCTTTTACTCCATTTCTGCTTAAGTCAAATTCATCCATCGACAGTACATACTTAGGGTAATTGTCCTTTATACTTTCGTATACACCAAACTCTCGGTTTATTGTGTCCTCTGTAGGGAGAAGATAAGCTACCTGAATGTATATTTTATCCCCCGCTTTTTCTGCAATGAAGTCTATTTCTTTATCTCCTGCTTTCCCAATGGTTACATTATATCCTCTGCAAAAGCAGCTCCATGCAGACTATATTTTCAAGCAGCTGATCCATGTCTCTGGTATTGCCGCCATACACCGCCTCTCTAAGACCATGATCCGCTATATAGTACTTTTCATTTATAGTTAATATCTTTTTGCCAACCAAGTCCTCACGATTAAATCTGTAAAATAGATAGGCTTCTTCACAGGCCTTTATATAGTTTAATACAGTCTCTGCGGAGACCTTTCTATTTTCACTTTTCAGATAATTAGATACGCTTCTCGCACTAAAAGTATGGCCTACATTAGCCATAACAAAGGTGATTATCCTCTCTAACAGTTCAACATCCCTGATATTGTTGCGTTTCACAACGTCCTTTAATATTACGGAATTATATACATCACGTAGATACTGTACAGATGCCTCCCTGTCTTTATTTAAGTTGCCAAGAAACGGCATCCCGCCAAAGTCTATGTAGGTCTTAAACTCCTCAGAAATGCTAATGTCACCTTCACTTATCCTTCGGCTTTCAAGGTATTCTCCAAATGAAAATGGGTAGATGACAAATTCTACATATCTTCCTCCAAGATAGGTTGCAAGCTCGCCTGAAAGAAGCTTAGCATTAGAGCCTGTAATGAAGATATCACAGTTGTAGTCAACCCTCATCGAATTGATACATTTTTCCCAGTCAGCTACTTCCTGTATTTCATCCAAAAATATATAAGCCTTATCCTTAATATCACTCATTCTTTTGCAAAGTTCCTCATACAGAGCTTTAGCAGTACAGTATTTTTTTCATTTGCAAGAGATTCAAAAATTAAACGAGATAAATCTCTCTTCATTAACTCCATTTTTTTAATAAGTTCATCTTTGATAAGCTCAAGCATAACGGATTTCCGGCTCTTCTTAGACCCGTCAATACCTTTATTACGTCTTTATCTATAAACGGGCGTATTCTCTGCATATATCTTTCTCGTTTTATCATACCGATTCCTCCATAAAAATCCCGTATGATAGTATTATATGTCAGTTACAACTGATATTCAAGTCAAATTTTATATTTTGTCAGTTATAACCGACGCTTTTCTTATTTTCTAATTTTTGTCAGTTATAACCGACATATTTAACCCATACCAATACCCGTTCCCAGCTCTAAATTCTCTCTTTACTAATCCCGCCACAGACGGCTCGCAGGCCACTACTGCATAAGACGCAGGGAGCATGCCACTTGCACCTAGCCATTCAAGCTGCCTGCACCCCCTACCTCAGATACTCCCTCAAAAACGGTGAAACCTCCTTGTCTTTTCCGTACAGGCTTTTAGGGTAGGTAATCATAAGCTCCTTCTTGGCTCTGGTAATAGCTACATAGAAGAGTCTTCTCTCCTCTTCTATATCCGACTGCCTGATGGCCTTTTTGTAAGGGATAATGCCTTCCACAGCCTCAGGGATGTAAACCTTCTCAAACTCTAATCCCTTGCAGCCATGCATTGTTGAGATTACTACGGCATCTCTGTCGGAATTCTTATTCTTTTCAAACTCTTCCTTCTGCTTCTTATTGAACTCTTCTATGCTCTTCTTCCATTCTTTGAGGGTGGAATAAGGCTTCGCTGCCTCCTCAATTTCCTCCAATATGTCAAAGAGCTCTTCAGCATCTATATGCCTTTCATCTGCGTATTCTGTCAAGAACCTGTCATAGCCAATAGCCTTTCTTATGTAGTGAATCGCGCCAAAGGGAGAAAGTTCAGCTAGCTTTGCCAAATGAAACTGAAGTGTATTGATTCTTTCAGCCATCCAGTTCCTCCCCTTATAGGCATCAGTCCACCTTATGAAGCTCACATATTCAACCTTATCTCTATTTAGAGTTACTGCATCGGCAAGGCTTTCCCTTGTCAAATAGCGGTTTGGGCGGTTCATTATGTTTAAGAATCTGCTCCTTGACCTGTCTCCGTTAGCTATTTCAAGATAGTCCATTATATTCTTTGCTATAAAATGGTTGTAAATGCTTGGAGCCATCTCCTTCATGATAAATGGAATATTATACTCTATAAGCTTTGTAACTACAGGTCTTGCAGCCACATTTGTCCTATATACAATGGCCATTTCAGAAAATGGTATTCCAGCCTCGTGAGACTTTATTATATCCTTTACTATGGCAGTATCCTCAGTTCTTCTATCCGGGAAGCTCTTTATCACAGGCAGACTTCCCGACTCTCCCTTTGCAGCCACTATTTTCTTGTCAAAACGCTGTTTATTTTTATGTATCACGCTCCCTGCAAAGTTAAGAATGGCTTCTGTAGAACGGTAGTTTTCATTTAATATAACCTTTTTGCAATTTGGATAAATTCTTTCAAAACCCAGCATAATCTCAGGCTTTGCGCCTCTGAAGCGGTATATACTCTGGTCGTCATCTCCCACTATAAAAATGTTGTTAAGGGGCTTTGCCATCTTGCTTACAAGCTCAAACTGAAGCCTAGACACATCCTGAAATTCATCTATGAGGATGTATGTAAACTTGCTCTGCCAAGCCTCAAGGATATGAGGATAATCACTAAAAAGCTTGTCACAGAGTATCATCATATCATCAAAGTCAATCAGCCCTCTCTCTTTCATAAAAAGCCTCATAAGACCTGAATATATCCCTAAAGGCTTCCTCCGGACAGCTTATGGAATAATAGTTTTCTATATCCACTCCCTCTGATTTTACCCTGCTTATCTCTCCAATTACATTTTTGATAAAATCCTTTTCATCCCCTTCTTCAAGGTCCAGTGTTCTTATTTTTTCTTTTAGGAAATTTCTCGTCATTTCCTCACTAATTATTCGGTCTACTCCGTAACCGTAGGACACCCTCAGTATCATAAAAAATATCGAATGAAAGGTGGCAAACTGTACTCCCTTTGACTCTCCCATTAGCTTTATAAAGCGCTCCCTCATCTCTGTAGCAGCTGCCTTTGTGAAGGTTATAACAAGGATAGTCTGAGGTGGAACCTTCATTTCCTCAAGGAGATAACGAACCCTACCTGTAATTACAGCTGTTTTCCCTGAGCCCGGCCCTGCAAGCACCATCATAGGGCCATCTACGTGTCTTACTGCTTCTAACTGTGGCTTACTGTACTCCACACTTCCTCCTAAATTAGCCCTCTACTGCCTTACTAAGCTTTTCTATACCTATTCTGACTCTTCTTAGGCTTTCTTCCTTGCCAAGAATCTCCATTATCTCGTAAGCCCCGCCAGGTGTCATCTGTTTGCCTGAAACAGCGGTTCTTATCGGCCAAAGTCCCTGTCCGTTCTTGATGCCTTTATCCTGGATGTAGCCCATAAGTACAGCCTCAACTCCCTCTCTGGAGTAGTCATTACTTGCTTCAAGAAGTGGAAGGAGGTCACGAAGAACTACAAGCGAGCTTTCAGAGGTTGTCTTCATTTTCTTGTGAGTATACATAGCTATATCGTAATCAGGAAGCTCCTCAAAGAAGTCAATATGCTCCTTAAGGTCAGGCAGTACTTCGATTCTTGTCTTCACAAGCTCAGCTATTTTCTTAAGGTCGAGGTCTTTTGTAATCACCTCTTTGATGTATGGAAGCGCCATTTCAAAGAACTTCTCAAGGTCCATGAGCCTTAAGGTACTCACCGTTCATCCAACGAAGCTTAACCATGTCAAATACAGCAGGCGACTTATTAATTCTGGTGTAATCAAACTCTCTGATAAGCCCTTCAAGGTCAAATATCTCAGTTCCGCTCTCAGCACTCCAGCCAAGAAGTGCTATGAAGTTTACAACTGCCTCAGGTACAAAGCCCTGCTCGATAAGGTCTTCATAGGAGCTGTGTCCGCTGCGCTTTGAGAGCTTCTGATGCTCTTCATTGGTAATAAGTGGGCAGTGGATGTAAGTAGGGATTTCCCAGCCAAATGCTTCGTAGAGCCTGTTGTACTTAGGTGTAGATGAAAGATACTCATTGCCACGGACTACATGGGTGATTCCCATAAGGTGGTCATCTACTACATTGGCGAAATTGTAGGTAGGATAGCCGTCAGACTTGATAAGTATCTGGTCGTCAAGCTCTGAGTTTGGAGCTGTTATCTCGCCATAAACCTCATCCTTAAATGTGGTAGTACCCTCTCTTGGAATATTCTGTCTTATGACATAAGGCTTGCCTTCAGCAAGATTTCTCTCTATTTCTTCCTTAGGAAGGTGGAGGCAGTGCTTGTCATAGACCATGACCTCTTTCCCGTCTATAGTCTGCTTGAGACTTTCAAGCCTTTCCTTGTCGCAGAAGCAGTAATAAGCCTCTCCCTTCTCTACGAGTTCTTTGGCATACTTTAGATATATTCCCGTAGCCTGTCTCTCACTCTGCACATAAGGACCACAGTCACCGCCAATATCAGGACCTTCATCATGCTTAAGACCTGTCTCCTTCATTGTCTTGTAAATGATATCAAGGGCTCCCGGTACAAATCTTTCCCTATCTGTATCTTCTATTCTAAGTAAAAATGAGCCTCCTGCATGCTTAGCTATGAGAAACTCATAAAGAGCTGTTCTTAGGTTACCCTACGTGCATCCTTCCTGTTGGACTTGGTGCGTACCTTGTTCTTACCTGTTTCATTTTCTTATCTCCTATATCTAACGGTTTATCCCTAAGGGATTCCCTTTTTTACTCTTTTTCATCAATAACAGCATCTATCTCCGCAAACTCTACCATTTTGTTAAAGGCATCCTCTACCAACTCAAATTCCGTATCATCCTCGATATCTTCTATATTGAATTCTTCATCTCCAACCGGCACAAATCTATACAGCCATATATCGCTGTCATCATTGTCTTTATCAATAAGGGCAATATACTGCTTGCCCCCCACCGGAAAGATAGCAAGTACTTCACATTCTATCTGGGTTCCGTCTTCCATATCAACGGGAATCACCATATAAGGTAAGTTCTCTTCCTTCTCTATAGCCATAAACACCTCCACTTTATTTAATGCCATGATAGTATATCACAAATATTTGATTTGGAAAATAAAAAATCTCAGTCTCTTTACAGCGCTTCTATCTGTTCCTTTGTAAGTCCAGTCGCCTTTACTATAATCTCTATATCTACCTTACTATCCTTAAAATTCTTTGCTATGCGGAATGTCGCCTGTTCTTCACCTTTCTCCATTCCTTGTTCTATTCCTTTTTCCATCCCTCTTTTCTCAAGTTCATCTAAAAATTCACACATATCAACATCTCTCCCTTCTTTTTTTGATTCGGACAATCTCACTTTTTATTTTCTTAAATCTGTTATCATGCAATACCGCATCTAGCAAATCTAATACTTCCTCAGGATGCTTTATATCCAAGTCATGAGGGTCTATAATTTCTTTTTCTTGGATAAAATTCCTGCAATAAACTTAAAATCATCCCTAAATTTGTCTATCTCTTCATCTGAGAGTCTAGCCATGTCAATCAGCTTAAATTTATAATCTGAAACAATATCTATAATTTCAGTAGGACACTCAATTCTTTCTTTGAGGGTTGTTGGAACCTTCCACTCATTTTTTTCCCCCAGTATATTACAATTGTAAATACCGGATATATATGTTCATTCCCAATCTGATTCTTATATGTCGCCCCATCATAAGAAATTACTCTTAATATCATATCCCTATCTAGGCTTGTTTGATTTTCTATGCCAATAAATGAAAAAATTACACCTTTTTTCTCCCATAATTTGGCAACATCTCGTATTTGCTCACGGTGAGTATTTTTATCATCCTTAAACTGAGTAACCGGATTTGCATCAGTTAAGTCTTCACTCCTTACAATTTCCTGCCCCTCAAAGATAGTTCCATTAATGACATCTGCGAATACATCATTATAACTGAGCAGTTTCTTTTCTGTTATGTCTTTTTCTTTCATTTTACCTCTTTTCGTAGTAATACACAATAAGTTACCCCAAATAAAAGATATTTAGGAAGTTGCTTCATCTTGGGTACAAAAAACAAGCCACGAAATTACCCCTGACATTTCATAATTAATGTGATTTTTGATTTCTGATACGAAATCCAAGAAATAGTCAATTAAAAAAACAGAATCAAATAACAGTTTAATGATATCATGGTTTTCCATAAAAATACAAGAAAAAAAGAGGAAAAAGACTTAGGTCTCTCTCCCTTTAATACAATTACAATTAACTCTATTTTCCCTTACTCTTCCTTGCTTCATCAAAAAGCTCGATGTCTTCCCTGGTCACTTTAACATTGGTAGTTTTGGTGTCCTCACCCGGTTTGGTTATGGAAACCTCAACTATAGTGCCCTCCGGAAGGCCGGTCAATATAACTCTTTTTACAAATTCTGCAGCCTTTGGGTGATTGCCCTCTAGCTGTGATTTATACTTTAACATTGTGAATGGATTCATTCATTCTCCTTACTTAACTTTAGTCTCATCCGCTGCTCTGCCATAGGTTATGGCAAGCTTTTTCATTCTCTTTGCAAGCTTTGCAGTAAAGTCCTTCTTGCCCATTCTCCACTCCCAGTTACCACCTAGCGTAGACGGAGTATTGATTCTGGCTTCACTTCCAAGGCAGAGGAAGTCCTGCATAGGGATGATGGCAAGATTACCCACACTCATATAAGCACTTCTTATAACATCCCATACAATTTCATTTTCATCCTCAGTCCGGATATTAAGATATTCTCTCGTGTAATCTCTTACCTTCTTGGTTAAAGAACGGTACCAGCCAAGAGTGGTGTCATTATCGTGAGTTCCTGTATATACAACTGAATTTGCTACATGATTATGTGGGAGGTAGGTAGTTTCAGCCCCACCGTAGAACGCAAAGTGGATTACCTTCATTCCCGGATACCCTGTACGCTTCACAAGCTTTATTACAGAAGGTGTGAGGTAGCCAAGGTCTTCAGCTATCACATCCATCTCTCCAAGCACTTCCTTCATCCTTGCAAAAAGAGCAAAAGCCTGCTCCCTTCTTCCATTTACCCACAACCGCATCTTTTCTTCCATAAGGAATAGAATAATAGCTGTCAAATCCCCTAAAATGGTCTATTCTTACAGTATCGTAAAGGTCAAATGCCCTTGCCATACGCTTCATCCACCATTCATAACCTGTCTTCTTGTGATAATCCCAGTCGTAAAGAGGATTGCCCCAGAGCTGGCCCGTTGCTGAAAATGCGTCAGGCGGGCAGCCTGCAACCGCAGTAGGTATGAATTTCTCATCAAACTGGAAAAGTTCAGGGCTTGCCCAAGCATCAGCAGAGTCAAAGGCAACATAGATAGGCACATCACCTATTATCTTAATTCCCTTTTCATTTGCATACTTTTTAAGCTTCTTCCATTGTATGTCAAACATCCACTGTATAAATGCGTAGAATTCAACTTCATCAGCAAGCTTATCCTTATATTTCTTAAGTGCAGCAGCCCCACGAAGCCTAAGTCCTTCTTCCCACTCATTCCAAGCTATACCGCCAAGCGAGTCCTTAATAGCCATAAAAAAAGTGAATAGTCAGGTAGCCAAAGGCTGTTCGCCTTCTTAAATACTTCAAAGCTCTCTCCACCTTCTATCTTAAGTTTACCTGCTTTAAGAAGCTTCTTAGCATTCTCAAAGGCTATCTTGAGTGCCTTAAATCTTGAATTATATACCTTCGCATAATCTACATAATGAGCATTCTTCCCAAAGTTAAGCTTCTTAAGCTCAGCTTCTTTGATAAGACCCAAATTCTTAAGCTCTGCAAGGTCTACAAAGTAAGGATTGCCCGCATAGGTAGAGAATGACTGATATGGGCTGTCTCCATAGCTTGTTGGTCCAAGTGGCAGTATCTGCCAGTAGCCCTGTCCTGCCTCAAAAAAAGCTTATCCACAAATTCATACGCCTCTTTTGAAAAAAACAGCCAATACCGTATTCGGAAGGCAATGAACTAACCGGTAAAAGTACTCCGCAACTTCTCATAAATTGTCCTTTCTCCTATATTTAGCATAGTTTATAAGACAGGTGCCAAAATCTGAAATCCATTTTAACAAAGTAAAACAGCCTTCAAGCTTTTGGCACCCGGTTATATGCTACCTGAAACTATCTCAGTTTCCAGATATCTCTATTATATTCTTCTATTGTTCTGTCAGACGAGAAGAAACCGGCATTTGCCATATTTACAACAACCATTCTCTTCCATTTTTCTCTGTCAGCATAATCCTTAAGTATCTCGTCCTTCTTCTCAATATAAGCCTCAAGGTCAAGAAGAGCCATAAACCAGTCCTTATTTATAAGGTCATTATAAAGTCTTTCAAGGTTCTCTTTGTTACCAACCTTTGTAACCGTATCACTTACGATGAAGTCAACTGCATCCTTTACCACCTTTGACTTGTTGTAAATGTCACGAGACACATAATCAGCCTTCTTATAGTGCTCAATTACCTCATCAGACTTCGCACCAAAGATATAGATGTTATCATCTCCTACAAAGTCGTGTATCTCTACATTGGCACCGTCATCTGTTCCAAGAGTAATAGCACCGTTAAGCATAAACTTCATGTTAGAAGTTCCACTTGCCTCCTTGGACGCAAGAGAAATCTGCTCAGATATATCGCAGGCAGGAATAATCTTCTCCGCATAGCTTACATTGTAGTTTGAAACCATAACCACCTTAAGATATGGGCTAACCTCAGGATCCTTGTTGATTATCTCAGCAAGTACAAGGATGAGGTGGATGATGTCCTTAGCTATCACATAAGCAGGGGCTGCCTTTGCACCGAAGATGCAGGTAACAGGAGTCTCAGGCTTTTTGCCTGCCTTGATCTCAAGGTACTTGTGTATGATGTAGAGTGCATTCATCTGCTGACGCTTATACTCGTGAAGACGCTTTACCTGTACATCAAATACAGAGTTAGGATCAATATCCACTCCCTCCATCTTCTTTACATAGTCTGCAAGCGCCTGTTTATTGGCTTTCTTAACTTCATCAAGCTTGTCAAGGAAGTTCTGGTCATCCTTATGTTCTAAGAGCTTCTTAAGTTCAGTAGCATCCTTTCTATAGCCTGTGCCGATTGTCTCATCTAAGAGCCTCGCAAGCCCATGGTTACAGGAAAGCAGCCATCTTCTAAAGGTAATACCATTGGTCTTGTTGTTAAACTTCTCAGGATAGAGCTTGTAGAAATGATTAAGCTCGGAATCCTTAAGAATATCTGTGTGGATGGCTGCAACACCATTGGTTGAGAAACCATAGTGGATGTCAATATGAGCCATGTGTACCCTGTTCTCATCATCTATTATCTGAATAACAGGATCAGGATTTACTTTTCTTATTCTGTTGTTAAGCTCCTTGATAATTGGCACAAGTACAGGCACAACCTTTTCAAGGTATCTGAGAGGCCATTTTTCAAGTGCCTCAGCAAGGATGGTATGGTTGGTATAAGCACAGGTCTTGCTTACCACTTCAACTGCATCATCCATGGTAAAATACTCTTCCTGAGTAAGAATTCTGATAAGCTCCGGAATAACCATAGTAGGATGTGTATCATTAATCTGAACTACAGCGTACTTATTAAGGTCATGTAAATCATGTCCCGCATCCTTCATGTCCTTTATAATTAGTCTTGCGGCATTACTTACCATGAAGTACTGCTGATAGATACGAAGAAGATGTCCTGCCTCGTCTGAATCATCAGGATAGAGGAAAAGGGTTAGGTTTTTCTCTATATTTTCCTTATCGAAATCAATTCCACTTTTTACAAGGCTTTCATCCACGGAATTCACATCGAATAAATGAAGCTTTCCGATTCCATTCTCGTATCCAACTACATCTATATCGTACATTGTAGATCTAACTGTTCTGTCACCGAATTTAACATCGAAGCTTAAATCAGTCTTTGTCAGCCATGACTTGTCGGTAATCCACTCATTTTTATTTGCGCACTGAAGGTGATCGTGAAATGACTGCTTAAATAAGCCAAAGTGGTATAAAAGACCAACACCGCAACCATTCAGTCCAAGACTCGCAATTGAATCAAGGAAGCAGGCAGCAAGTCTTCCTAGTCCACCATTCCCAAGTGATGGCTCAGGCTCGATATTCTCTATCATAGAGAGGCTCTTGCCTGATTCCTTTAATATGCTGTCTATTTCATCATATACACCTAAATTTATAAGATTGTTGCTAAGCAGTTTGCCTATAAGAAATTCCGCAGAAATGTAGTAGAGCTTCCTTTCTCCCGTAATCTGCTTCTTATCAGCTATAAGCTCCTTAGTCAGTACTAAAAGAGTATGAAACAACTCTGCCTCTGTACACTGTCTGGTTGGCCTCCCATAAAGCTTGGCCGATAAAGCCTCGAATCTATTTCTAATTTCCATTAGACTATTGCTCCTTTCTTCATTGTTTCTTTACATTCATACATCTTCTTATCAGCACCAATTACTGCCTTTTCAACAGTGTCAAATGTATCACTGTTATAAATGACATGACCGTAGCCAATATGTAGGGGGAGCAAGCAAATCAGGAGACCTGTTAAACTCCCTTTCAAGCTCCTTTAATTTTAGTATGCCTCTCTCATAGATGTATTCTACACCATCTCCAATTACAAAGACTGCAAATTCATCACAATCTACTCTAAAAGCATGCCCACTTTTTCCAAAGGACTGATTTATAATCTCGGCACATTTTATGATGTGGCGGTCACCATAAAGTATGTCCGTAATTATCATTAACTTTTCTCAGATCATTTATGTCAAATTTACAGATAAGAAGTTCAGTAATTTCACCTTTATTAAGCCTTTCCTGAATATCCTTTTCTTTTAGCTCGTAAGCATTTCTATTTGGAAGCCCTGTAAGCGCATCCTTGTAAGTGATTTCAGATACTTTACTGATAATCTCTATGAGTCTTAATTCCTTCAAAGAGCTTTCTGAGTGAATCAACAGCTAGTATCAATACTCCAATAAGAATTCCTGTTCTCATTATTGAGCCACCGTCTCTAGAGCCGTATTTAGTGTAATAGTTAAACAAATCCCAGATAACACTTATCAAAAAAATACTCCAAGAGAGAGCATCAATATCTTAGTTTGGCACTTAATTTTATTTTTTTGCAATATGTAACATTGTCATATACTGCAAGCAAAATAAGTAAAAATAGTTACTATAATTCCAATATGAACTATAAATAAAGATTCATGTGAATCTTTTATTCCAAAACAAGCTAAGACCAGTAATTGATAGTAGTTCAATTATAGTTATCGCAAAAAGAAATTCTCAAAAATCGAATCCCTGCTATATTCCAAATCCTGATATACATAGCTTATAAAAAAAGTAAGGCATAAAAAAATAAGCAGAATATGGTTTATCTCATTGTATTGAACAGAATGGCCAAACATAAACTGTGGCATTAAGGTCTCACAGGTCACCCAAAAGCCAATACAGGCAGCAAACACACCCAGCATCCTATTTCTTTCATTATGTCCAGAATCAATTTTTGAAAGAAAAGAAATCACTATAAGCATGATCCCAATCAGTATGATAATTATACTAAATTGAAAGCCCCAGAAGTTCTCATCTAATACCTTTCCAAAGTAGTCCAAGGTCCTACCCAGGTACATGCTGGTTATGCGACTGCTATTATCATTATAAATTGGAAAAATCTTAAGACCTATCTCTTCACCTGCATTATCTGCACTTACTTCTACCCTGTGAAATGTAGTTCCATTTCCTCTCGAGAGCGCCTGCTGATCTTTAGGCATGAAGCTGTACACTATTTTGTCTCCGATACTTACCTCAAACCTAATATTCTTGGTTCTAAAGTTAAGTATTGTATCCCTTACTAAGTATGCCGGACAAGTATGGTAAAGATTAATTTCAAGTTCTCCAAGAACATTCTTAACAGCCATTTTACCCACATCTTCTAAGGGTACTTCTTCACCAACATCAGTATGCCAAGACTTTTGAAAAATCCTCAAGGCTTCTTGCATCCCTTGTCTTATATATAGAATTGTCTATTTTCATAAAAGCTATAAAGCCAATAAAAATAAAAAGGATTATAACTAGTATGAAATCAAAAACAGCGCTCTTCTCGTATTTCTTCACTCTCATCCTCCAAAGTTATAATACATACTTTCTCTTTATAAACTATACCCTAAAAAAATTGATTTTTTTATCAAGGTTTTTTTGATATTTAGCCAAAAAAATCTGCAATTTTTTTCACAAAAAAACTTCCCTCAGTTTGCAGCCTATTTCATACTTTTAAAGTAATATTTATCTTATTGTTACGTCTATCTTATAATTGTCTGATATAACTTTGTCTTTAATCCCATCACTTACAAGGAGTCTGTCATCCTTAGTCATAAGCAGGATGTCAAAATTGCTGCCATTCTTCTTCCAGTATTCAACAGCACCTTCTTCACCCATTATAAAGAGGCTTGTAGAAAGGGCATCTGCCAAAGTTCCATCTTTACTTACTATACTGACTGATTTGAGGTTGCTTTCGCTTGGCTTCCCCTTCCTAGGATCTAAAATATGGTGGTAAATGACTCCGTTTTCTTCAAAATATCTCTCATAGCCTCCGGAAGTAATAACTGCACTATCTTCAAGCCTTATTGCTGCCATGTACTTATCAGGTGCATTTGGATCTCTGATTGCAATATTCCAAAGAGAACCGTCAGGTTTCTTCTTAAATCCGAAAACATTGCCACCCAAATTTATTATGGCAGATTCTACCTTTTCTTTAGTTAATATTTTAACCAGTTCATCAGTAATATAGCCCTTTCCGATACCTCCGAAGTCTATCTCCATTCCTTTATTCTTAAATGATATCTCCCCTGTCTTCTCATTAAATATAATCTTATCGGAGCCTACTTTTTCAAGTTTTTCCTCTATATCCTTATCTGAGGGTACCCTGTAGTTTTGGGTAGGAAAACCCCATAACTCCATAAGAGGGTAAATGGTAATATCAAAAAGTCCCCCTGTTTTTTTATAGATTTCAAGAGAGCTTTTAACGAGGTCTGCTGTAGTTTCAGAAAGTATGGCCTTACCGCTCTTATTTAACTTACTTACCTCGCTAGTTTCTTTTCCTGTACTTAAAAGCTCATCAAGCTCGTAGATTTTTATCTTCAAGCTTTTTAAGTACCTCTTCCCTCTTACTTCCGTAAACTTTCAAGCTAATCGCAGTATCCAGTGCAAAGATTTCACTCTCTGAAGCTTCCCCTTTATCTACATCAACCACAGATTCGACACCTTTAGTACTAAGAGTCTCACTGCTTTGGCTTAATGCACTATTCTCATTTGCCTTATTTCCCGCCTTTCCACATGAGGTAAAAACCAAGGCTACTAGTACAAATGCCAGACAAGTATATTTCTTTTACTGTTTCTTTCATCCTAATCCTATCTCCACTCCAACAAAAATGTGACAGTATATCAGCGTCTTCATCTGTTCAATGCCTTATACTATCAATAATTGCGCATTTTTTTGCACAAAATGTGTCTCACTCATAGAGCTTGCGCGTAAAAAGCATGAAAATCCACACTCAGGCAAGCCTGCTCAGATTTTCATGCTTTCTACACTTGTATCATAATTACCACATGTCTGCTAAATCATAGATAAGTCTTTCTGTTTTTTCCCAGCCAAGGCAAGGATCTGTGATTGATTTTCCATATACATGTTCATTTTCCTTCTGACAGCCGTCTTCGATATAGCTCTCTATCATAAGGCCTTTCACGACCTTCTTAATGTCTTCAGATACATTTCTGCTGTGAAGTACATCCTTACTTATACGAATCTGCTCCATAAACTGCTTTCCCGAGTTAGAATGGTTAGTATCTACCACGATTGCAGGGTTTACAAGGTCACGCTCAGCGTATAGCCTGATTACCTCCTGAAGATCCTCATAGTGGTAGTTAGGTATATTTCTTCCATACTTGTCTACAGCACCACGAAGAATGGTATGAGCCAGAGGATTACCTGTTGACTCTACCTCCCAACCTCTATAAAGGAAGGTGTGGGCACTCTGTGCAGCCACTACCGAATTCATCATAACAGTCAGGTCTCCACCTGTAGGGTTCTTCATACCTACAGCCCCTTCTATGCCTGAAGCTGTAAGCCTGTGTCCCTGATTCTCTACACTCCTTGCACCAATTGCAACGTAATTTAATACATCTGAAAGATATCTGTGGTTTTCAGGGTAGAGCATCTCATCAGCACAGGTAAAGCCTGTCTCGACAATTGCCCTTATATGAAGATTTCTAATGGCAATTACTCCCTTAAGCATGTCCTCATCCTTCTCAGGATCAGGCTGGTGGAGCATGCCCTTGTAGCCTGTTCCTACTGTTCTTGGCTTATTGGTATATATTCTTGGAACTATAAATATCTTATCTTTTACCTTTTCCTGCACCTTGGCAAGTCTTGAAATATAGTCTATAACAGGATCTTCATGGTCAGCTGAACATGGTCCGATTACAAGCAGCATCCTGTCATCTTCCCCTGTGATTATGTCGCTTACAGCCTTATCCCTCTTTTTAACTATCTCACCCATCTCCTCAGAAATAGGATACTGTTCCTTAAGCTCCTTTGGTACGGGTAATTTTCTCTTAAAATTCATATTCATCTCCATATCTATTTCCTGCCTACGTTTATAATACTGTAAAGAATCTCAGCCCTTGTCGAAACGCCGACCTGGGCTGAGATTTATTTTACTATAACTTACAGGAATTGTATAGGGTTATATTATGTGAAAAAAATAAGGTCAGGGCTATGAAAGTTTGTTATATATCTTATTTCCTGCAAGCTGTATAAGCTGTACAAATACTATGAGAATCAAACTTGTAATCACAAGGTAGTTCATGTTCCACGCCTGATAGCCGTAGCGGATAGCCACGTCACCAAGCCCTCCGGCACCAAGGGCTCCTCCCATAGCAGAGTATCCTACTACTGATATGGATGTTAAGATAATTCCTGAGATTATACCGGGGATTGCTTCCTTTATGATTACCTTGGTCACTATCTGCATATCAGTCGCTCCCATACTCTTTGCAGCCTCAATAACTCCCTTTGTCTACGCTTCTCATGGCTGTTTCTATTACTCTTGCTACAAAAGGTATGGTGGCTATAGTAAGAGGTACAATTGCAGCCGTTGTTCCTATCGCCTTCCCAGCTATAAACCTTGTTATGGGTATCAGAATAACCATAAGTATGATGAAAGGAAAACTTCTAAATACATTTACAACAAAATCCAGTACACCGTACACTACCTTATTGGGCTTAAGTCCATCGCTGGCAGTTAAGGTAAGGATGCCCGCCGGTATGAAGCCTAAAATCACAGCAAACAATGTGGCAAAGAAACTCATGTAAAGTGTCTCTCCGCAGGCTTTAAGTATAATATCTAACATCAGATTACCTCCCATTTCACACCCTGTTCTTTAAGGAAGGCAAAGACCTTGTCCTTCTCCTCTTCCTTTATCTGAACAGTAAGACTTCCAAGCACAGTTCCCCTGAAATCGTCAAGCCTAGCCCATATAATAGAGGCTTCCACTCCTAATTCCTTTGCCATCATAGCAATCACAGGCTTATCAGCAGTTTCATTGTCAAAGAAAATATGCATATTTATGCCGCCACTTGGAAGCATGTCAAGGTTTTCTCCAAGAAATGCCTTCACATTCTTGTCAGGATTGATGAAAATATCCTCAGGCCTTCCCTCTGCTACCATCTTGCCGTCTTTAAGAAATGCTACTCTCTCACATATCTGCTTAACCACATCCATCTGATGGGTTACCACTATTATGGTAATTCCAAGCTCTTTATTGATCTGCTTAAGTAAATCAAGGATTTCCCTGGTTGTCATTGGGTCTAGGGCTGAGGTTGCCTCATCACATAGAAGTACCTTGGGATTAAGGATTAGTGCCCTTGCTATGGCTACTCTCTGTTTCTGTCCACCTGAAAGTTCTGAAGGCCTCTTATAGGTTTTTATCAGAGAGACCCACGAGCTCCAGCATCTTAGTAACTCTCTCCCTTACCTCAGGAGATTTTTCCTTCTTCCCCTCAAATACCAGAGGCAGAGCCACATTTTCATACACATTTTTACGTGAAAGAAGGTTGAAGTTCTGAAATATCATGCTGACTTCTTTTCTTAGGCTGTTAATCTTTGCAGTATCAAGCTCCTCTATTTTTTTCTGCCAAGAACCTGTACGCTTCCCGAGCTGAATTTCTCAAGACCGTTAAGACAGCGAAGAAGGGTAGATTTACCTGCTCCACTATGCCCTATTATGCCGTAGACTGTGCCATCTTCGATGTTGAGGCTCACATCACTAAGCACCTTTACATCCCCGTAGTTTTTCTCCAAATGTTTAACTGTTATCATTTTTTCTCCGTCTCTCATGTTCTTTATAATGATTATACTAGCTCCAATAATATGATACAAGTGTCAAAAGTATTTGACATCCACATCAAAATGTAAAAATCAAATTAAAGCCTAACTATACTAATAAAGTCATATAGATAGGTCACACCTTCACCGTACCCTTCCACTAAGGAATAGTAGCAGGAGAAAGTATAACCTATCTTTATATATCCCATTATGGGTTTTATTTATCTTTAGAATGCAGGGATTACTGAACCCTGATACTTCTCCTCGATGAACTTCTTTACTTCATCAGAGGTAAAAGCCTTCTTAAGAGCCTGAATCTTCTCTAAGTTCTCGTTACCGCTCTTTACTACCAAATCATTGAAGTACTGCTTGATAGAAGCTGAGTCTGTACTTTCAAGGATGAGGGAGTCACTCTTAGGGTTAAGTCCTGCACCAAGAGCATAGTTACCGTTGATTACGGCTGCATCCACATCACTTAATGTTACAGGAAGACTCGCTGCTTCTACCTCTGAGAACTGGAAGTTGTGAGGGTTCTCTTCAATGCTTGTAAGGTTATAAAGGTCTTCTGTCTCCTTAAGCTTGATAAGCCCGTTATCAGCTAAGAGAGCAAGTGCTCTTGACTCATTTGAGCCATCATTAGGGATTGCAATAGATGCGCCATCCTTTAACTCCTTGATATCCTTGATTTTCTTTGAGTAAAGTCCCATTGGCTCAAGGTGAATCTCTGCTATTGATACAAGGTTAAGCTTTCTCTCTTTGTTATCATTCTCCATGTATCTGGTTGTCTGATAGTAGTTGGCATCAAGTTCGCCCTCCTGAACAGCTGTATTTGGCTGAACATAGTCATTGAACTCTACTACCTTCACTGTATATCCTTCCTTCTCAAGAGCAGGTACTACAGCTGACTTAACTATTTCCTGATGAGGAACAGGGGTTACACCGATTGATATTTCTTTATCACCGCTTTTAGAACCACCTGCTGCTCCACAACCTACAAGTGACACTGCTAAAATTCCTGAAAGAACTAAAGCTCCTAATTTTTTAACACCATTCTTCTTCATATATTCTCTCCTCTTTTCTTTAAGTTTTTGCCGCTTTAATCAGCTTTCACAGATACTGGATTGTTAGAGCTTTGCTCTTTCAATCCTTACAAACCTCTTTTTTTATTTTTTTCGTTTGCTTTCTGTGTGACTTATTCTATACTAAAAGTTTTGATATTACAAATACATTAAATCAATACTTGGTTATAATTATTACTTATATCCTTTTTCATTTTCATATACAGAAAAGGGATTTTCGTGTATAATAATGAAAATTTAAAAGCAAGCTTCATTTTACGCTTTTAACCTATCTATCATACCAGTTTTAGAAAAGGAGGTAGTCTATTGGCTTATAAACTCAGTATTACACCGGGAATAGAAAGGCTTACCGAAGTTTGTCTTGAGAACTCAAGAATCAACGCAGATTTATACAGAGAGCTGGATATCAAGCGTGGGCTTCGTGATATAAGCGGTGCAGGAGTTAGGGCAGGTCTCACCAAGATATCAACTATCAACTCTTTTAAAATGGTTGACGGAGTTAAAACCCCTTGCGAAGGCGAACTGTATTATCGTGGTATAGATATACATGCGCTTACTGACGGCTTTATAGGCGAGAAACGCTTTGGCTTTGAAGAGATGACCTATCTCCTGCTCTACGGAAAGCTTCCTACACAAGTAGAACTTAGCGGCTTTATTAAGGAGCTGGCAAATCAAAGAGCACTCCCACGCAATTTCGTAAGGGATGTAATCATGAAGGCTCCAAGCAAGGACATGATGAATACTTTGGCAAGAAGTGTGCTTACCCTTTATTCTTATGACTCTCTTGCTGACGATATTTCACTCTCAAATGTAATGCGCCAATGTCTCAACCTCATAGCCGTCTTTCCAATGCTTTCGGTATATGGCTACCATGCCCACAATCACTACAATAACGGAAAGAGCTTGTATATCCATCAGCCTAAGAAGTCACTTTCTACAGCAGAGAATATACTGAGGCTTCTCCGTCCTGATAAAAAATACACCGCAATAGAGGCTACCGTACTCGACCTCGCCCTTGTACTACACATGGAGCATGGCGGCGGTAATAATTCTACCTTTACTACGCATGTAGTAACATCCTCAGGAACCGATACCTACTCAGCCATAGCTGCTGCCCTAGGCTCCCTTAAAGGTCCTAAGCATGGTGGCGCAAATATCAAGGTTATGGGGATGTTTGAAGACCTAAAGAAAAATGTGAAAGACCTTAAAGACGAAGAAGAGGTCGGATTATACCTTAGAAAGCTTCTCCACAAGGAGGCCTTTGATAAAAAGGGACTTATTTATGGTATGGGACATGCGGTTTATTCAATCTCTGACCCGAGAGCAAATATCTTCAAGGGCTATGTGGAAAGGCTTGCAAAATCTAAGGGAAATGATGCTGACTATGCTCTCTACAGTATGGTAGAAAGACTAGCACCTAAGATTATAGGTGAGGAAAGACATATCTACAAGGGAGTAAGTGCCAATATCGACTTCTACAGCGGACTTGTATATCATATGCTAGGCCTTCCTCCAGAACTATATACTCCTATCTTTGCCTGTGCGAGGATAACAGGCTGGAGCGCACACAGACTTGAAGAGCTTATAAATACTGATAAGATAATAAGACCTGCCTATGTAAGTGTTCAGGATACTAAGCCTTATGTGCTTATGAAGGACAGGTAAATAATTCCAATATCATATAAATATTACAGCAAAATATATTCCTGTCGTTTTTTTCCGACAGGAATTCTTTTTAAGTAAAATCAAACTCTATTTCTTCATTTATTCTTTCTATCTCCTTCTTTCTAAGTTCTTCCATTTTTTTCCTTTAATGCCTTATAAGGCTCTATTTTGTCTAATAGGACTGCCTTTTCCCCTCTTTTTATAAGATAAGCCTTATCAGCCTGCATAACTAGAACCTTCTCTTCTGCAAGTCCTGCTCTATGTCCTATGTACTCTGCAGTCTTTATGTCCTGTCCTCCAAGGTAGAGGATGTGGTCGCAATTCACTATTATTGTATTTGCTTTATTTTCTCCATACATGGCTGAGAGTTGTGTGAGGTTCTGAACAATAATTGACAATGAAATATTCCTTGAACGTGTAACCGATATTAATTTATCAAAATCTTCAATATACACATTTGATGCAAAAATCATCTATTATAAATCTAACCGGAATCTTGAGCCTGCCATCCTCTCTCTTGTCTGCCTCTTCAAAAATATCATTTATCAGCTGGGCATAAAGCAGATTCACAATTCTATCAGCATATCGGTTAACATCACTATTGTTTATGAAGAGAACACTCTTTCTCCTTAAAAAAATTTCTTTACATTAAAGGCATTTTCATCTGACACAAATATCCTCCTAAGATCCTTATATAAAAAGGCTTCCAGCCCCCCTACAGCAAATTTTTGAATACAGCTCCAAGTCCTCTCTGATTGTGTAATTATTTGACTCATTCGATATAAATCGGCTACATAGCTGCTAGGATGCCTTAGAATCCACATATTTATAATATCCTTTCCACTTCGAGTATCCATTCCTTTTAATATTTCCGCTACAGTCACCATATTATGGTCTTTTCTTTCGAAGGCTTCCAATGTAAATGCTATAAGAAACCCTACTAACCCTCTTGCTGATTCAATCCAAAATCTGTCATCCCTGTTTTTCCCCTCTTCTAAAGGCAGTATCTTACTAACTACAGTCATTATATCAATCTGATTATATCCGTCTTCAGTTTCTCTAATGGATAGCAATGGATTATATCCTACAGACTCTCTCGGATGAATGAAATCTATCTTCATCACATTATAACCTGCATTTTCCAATACTGTCTTCATTTCATTGTATAACCTGCCCTTTGTATCTGATACAATCATATTCCCATAAGGGTTTAGGAGGTTAGGTATTACATAACCCCCTGTCTTACCTGTTCCTGAACCTCCTACTATCAGGTCATTATTGTTATAACCTGAATCTATGTCGTCATTTGGTGCATTATACCCCTTAGCTAAAGGCCTATAATAATTTTTTTATTCATCATTTATACTTCCTTTCTTTTGATTATTTTTGTTGCAATTCCCAGTTTCAAAGCTTCATTTGCATCAAGGAAACTATCTCTCCTTGTTTTTTTGAGTATACCCGTTTAAGAGGCATTCCTGTACGTTCTGCTATTATCTCAGCTAACAATTTTCTTGATTTCATTAAACTTTCTAATCTGTCTTTTATTTCGAGTGGTTTCATACCTCCCATTGATGCATTTCCATAACTTGGATCATGAATCATTATTTTAGTATGTGGGAGCATCTTCCTTTCTTCACCGGCAAGGAAGATGATAGCTCCCATACTTGCCGCTGTCCCAATACAAACTCGTATTCACCTTTTGACTTCATCATTCTAATAAAGTCAAAGACGGCTAAGCCTGCTGTCACCTCCCTCCCGGACTACTTATATAAAGTGTAATTGGTTTATCAGTATCAGTCTTATCCAGGTAAATAAGCTGCTTTAATATGTCTGAAGATGATTTACAATCAATTTCCGTAGTAAGAAATATATCTCTATTCCTTAACAAATCATCTTCTATTCTAATCGCCTGTGTACCTCGAGAGGTTTCCTCAAGAATATTTTGGTAGTTCAATATAATTCATAATTGTATTTTTCCTTTTCGTTTAATTTACTTTAATTTAGTTTTGATATCATTATTTTTTTAACATATTCATCTCCTCTTTTTTAATTAAAAAAACAGGAGACCGCAGGGCTCATTAAATATATTTCTAATTTAATAAAAACATCATATAACTATTCAGATAGCCGGAACTTCAGACGGAACAATGAAGATAGCATTTAATACACAAAAATCTGTTGCCTTCATCAAAGGTATCATTTACTATACTTAGGACTTTCCATAATGGCAGTTCTTTGTAATCTTCAATTGCATTTTCAAGCACTTCTTCTGCCTTATGGACTTCACTATATTCTTTTATACGATTTGATAAATAATAAGTAGACAGTAACCGGCTTAAGTAGTCACCCGTTTTTTTATTTTCATAAACAGCCTTTCTATGGTACTATCACTCACCATGTTTGTTCTTCTCGTTCTAAAACTATCTAAGGTTATTTTTCCTTCATTCATATAACATTATTCCCTTTCATTATTGGTTGTAATAACACAGTTGACTTAATATATGCTTTGTAAATTTATTTCTGGCATCTTTTATTTCCCGTTTCGCTCTTTTTCCCCCGGGTACTTGTTTTCTATACAGTGCAATTAACAATTCCTTAAGGGGAGTATTACTTATCATTTTATCTAAAATGTATGAACGGTTATCAATATCGATACCTTGCCAATTTTCTTCAATTTCTTCATCTGCGCCTTGACTTATCTCTTCCGGAACCTCGATTAACTTGTAAGCAATCAATTTTTCAAAAATATCTTCCAATATTTCCAGTTCATTCTCAAATTTGGCTGTTTTGGCTGTATTTCTCCTCCAAGGATGAGGGAAAAACTTATTCAACAGAGTGAGCTTTAAATATTCACTCATAATCGTATAAACTTCACCCTCGTTGCAAGTTAAAGTATTGTTGCATACATCATTTTTCCATGTAGTTAAATTCATTTTCAGCATAATTTAATCCTTTCTTGTATATATTATTGTGTTTAGTGTTTAATTACCTATGGGTATCTTTTTATATCTACCGTAACCTGGAAACATCACTTATTCTTCAGTTTGACCTCCTTTCAACCTTACCGTAATATCTTATAATCATTCACACATATAACAGGCGCTTAAGCGCTTTCCTTGACCTTATTCACGGTTGAATATTTCATCATATATAGGTCAAACGTGAAACAGAATTACTTATCATGTGGCTTATTTCTATAATATTCGCATAAATTCAGTATTTATAGTGTGATTACGATACAAAAAAACCATATTTATATTTGAAATAATGTACAAAAAAAGAGCTTAGATTAAGCCCTTTAAAAAAATCATATTATATCTTCTAATTCCGTAAAGTTAAATTCTACACTTTCAGATTTTTTTCCTTAAAAACAATAGCTGCTAATCAATCCCGACTTTTTTTGATGCTCTAAAATTGTAGATATTTTTATCCCATATTCCCTTTTTCTTTCTATTCTCTAATGATTTATTATCAGGAAGTCTGATTCCCAATATATCAGTCAGATCTTTCGTTCTTCCGTCTTTACCTACAAGTCGGATTATCCTGCTAATCCCCGTCTTATTAGCGTTTTTATTCTTAGATATCAGTATTCTGCTAATCACATAATGTCTTAACATTAAATTTTCTATTGAATTAGGCATATTCTTCATTTCACCAGAATTGCCTTCTGTTTTATTATAATCAACAACAGCAAGATTCCTCTTATACGCCTGTACTATCTGTCCGTTTAATCGCTCTGCAAACTCATATAACGGAGGTTTTTTTCTTATCTCATAAGCCTTTTTCTTCCCTGTTCATAGACAAAAATTTTCCTGAAATATTAAATTTTGTATCTTTATATTCCCAAAACAATACAAATGTCCGTTTCCATCATTTTTTTCAATTCTTGCCCTGATTTCTTTTTTTCCATTTTTTTCTCTAACAAAGCCCTTTCATTACCTGAGAGTATCTCTATAATATTTTTTTCAGGAAAAAAACTTTCGTTTTCCGATATTGTAAATGGAATAAATAGCGTCTGAAATACAAAGGTCAAAAATAATCAAGTTCACCATTTAAGACAAACTGAAATCCCTGACTTCTATCCTTATCCAAATAATCCTTATTTTCTTCTCCAACCTTGTATTTGCCCTTGCGGATTTGCAAGCCGCCTTAGTATTGTTAACAAACAGAGTTTTTCGGTTTTTAAATCCTTTTTAAGAGTTTGTCAATACTGTCTTCTATCTCTTCCTTAAGTTCATTATCTACATCATATTTCTCAAAAATAATGTGTAATTCCCTCCCATATATCTTTGCTTTCCTTTTTAATCCTACCTGACACAGATTGTCCATTTTATCAAAAACGGATTATATTTAATTTTCTAATGAAATCATGTGATTTTCTATCATCTTGATAAACTAATTTTCTTTGTTTATCCGCATCCTTCTTGCTGTAATACAAGACGCTCTTTGATGGAAGCCCATCTCTACCTGCCCTTCCGACCTCCTGGCAATAGCTTTTCGATATCTTTTTGGCAATTCAAAATGTAAAACATACCTTATATCCCCTTTATCAATCCCCATTCCAAAGGCATTGGTTGCAACCATAATTTTGGATTTCCCTTTATAAAAATTCTTAAATTCCTCTTTTTTTATCTTTATCATCCATTTGACCATGGTATTTACTTATCGGAAGCCTATTCTTTCTGAGTTCTTCTGCAATTCTATCTACTGTGTCAGTAAATGCACAGTAAATAATCCCGGCCTCTTCTCTATGTTCGTTTAAGAATTTATATAGTTTTGTTTTCTTTAATGAAGGTTTACTAACCTTTTTCTATTTTTAGCTCAATATTATTTCTTTTTATTCTCAATACAGAATTCTTTAGCTTTTTTTCTATTTTTAAAAGACTTTTGATATCTCTTTTTACAAGACTTGGCGCTGTCGCCGTAAATGCCGCGACAACCGGTCGTTTTGCCCTACTCTTTAAGAACTTAATAATTTCCAAGTATGCTTCCCTAAAATTAAACCCATACATCGAAATGCAATGAGCCTCATCAACAACTACAAGGCTAATTTTAGTGTTATCCATTATCCTTAAAAAAACTTTTTGATTTGTAAGCCTTTCAGGTGAGATATATAGTAGTTTTATAAGGCCCTCTTTTTAACCTTTTTCTTTACCTTACTTGATTCCACTCGGCTCATATCTTTATGAAGCATTGCGGCACTGTTTTTTTCATTTCAGGATTAATCTTTCCAACTTTTGCCTTAAAAATTTCTTACCTGATCTTCCATCAGTGCAATCAACGGACTTACTACAATGGTCAGTCCTTCAAGTTTCATTGCAGCGTACTGGTAACAGAGAGTCTTTTCCACCACCTGTTGGAAACAATACAAAACAATCTTTTTAGAAAGTATGTTTTTTTATTATATCTTCTTGTTTTTCTCTAAAGCTTTTTTTATATCAAAGTATTTATTTACATCAGTTAATAATTCATTCCTCTTCATCTTATACTATATTTCCTTTATTTAGGTTTTCGCACTTGCATAGTTAAATGAAAAATAGCTCCATAAATAGTTTTCCTATCTATGGAGCTTGCTTATTTACCATAAATTTAATATTACATATTAAAATCGTAATATTTTAGCTAAGCTCTACCTTAACTGCTTCATAAGGCTTAAATTCATTCTTTAGGTCATAGATGTTATGACCTGTATATTCGCCCAAAAGACGCTCGTTAAGTGAGTAATAACGTACAAATTTCTTGTCTGATACAGAGGTCCAATGCTCAACATTCCAAGTCATATATCCGTCAGGATCTGTCTTCTCTGATTTAAGAAATACATCCACCTGTCTTCCTGCAATTAAAGTGTCGATAAGCCCCTGTTCATCAAGTTCTACTGTAGTTTTGTTTACAGTATCATAAACCTTCAATAATTCCATTTCTCTTCTCCTTGTATTATATTAGCTTTCTTCAACAAATACCTGTAGGCTGTCCCAAAAGGTATCATAGAAATATCTAACATGATACAACTATTTATAGCTAAAGTCAATTACATAAGTCTGTTAACTTCATCTGCTACAAACTGAACCTTAGGTCCGATTACGACCTGAACGGAAGTCTTGCTAGGTCTGATGATACCTGCAACTCCTGCTGATTTAATCTTCTTCTCATCAACTGCTGTGTAGTCCTTAACCTCAATTCTAAGTCTTGTAATACAGTTATCAACTGAAGTTACATTTTCCTTTCCGCCAAGACCTTCAAGGATTACCTTTGCAACCTCTGTAAAGTCACCATTGGCAAGAACTACCTTCATCTCTTCAGCATTGTCTGCATCATCTTCTCTACCAGGTGTCTTAAGGTTAAATGTAACAATGGCAAATCTAAATACCGCATAGAATACTATAGCAGCAGCTATACCTAAAGGAATGATGAGCCAGGTCTTCTGCGCAAGTGGAAGCTGCGAGCTAAATACCAGGTCGGTAAGACCTGCTGAGAATGAAAAGCCTGCTCTAAATCCAAGCGCAACTGTGATTACTGTAAATATACCATAAAGGATAGCATATACTAAGTAAAGACCCGGAGCAAGGAACATAAATGCAAATTCAAAAGGCTCTGTAACACCGCAGATAAATGCACATATAGCTGCTGCGCTTAAGAGTGATAATGCAAATTTCTTCTTTTCAGGCTTTGCTGAGCGAACCATAGCAAAGGCTGCTGCAGGAAGACCGAACATCATACAAGGGAAGAAGCCTGACATATACATACCTGTTACTCCGGCAGTACCTGTATTTCCCCAGAAGTTACCAAGGTCGTTGATACCTGCTGCATCAAACCAGAATACTGAGTTAAGTGCGTGGTGAAGTCCAAAAGGAATGAGGAGACGGTTAAAGAATGCGTAGATACCTGCTCCTACTGCACCAAGGCTTACTATTGACTTACCAAAGCCAATGAGTCCACCGTAAATTACAGGCCAGATAAAGAAGAGTATGCCTGATACCACTACTGATACCATGGCTGTAACTATTGCCACCGAACGCTTTCCTGAGAAAAATGCAAGTGAGTCAGGAAGTTTTGTGTTCTTAAACTTGTTGTAGCAAACTGAGCCTATAATACCCGCTAAAATACCTATAAACTGGTTGCTAATCTTACCAAAAGGCTACATTTGCTTTGGCCTGTGTCATAATTGCGATTGCATCTGATGAAAGAAGTGTAGTTATCATAAGCCAGGATACAAGACCCGCAAGTCCTGCCGTACCGTCCTTATCATCAGCCATACCTACTGCAACACCAATAGCAAAGAGCCAAGACATATTGTCAATAAGGGCTGCACCTGCTTTGATTAAAAAGAAACCTAAGATTTCAACTGTTCCTGTGATATCACCACCCTGCATAACATGTGGTGAAAGTGCATAACCTATACCCATAAGAATTCCCGCCACAGGGAGGCAGGCAACAGGTAACATCAACGAGCGGCCTAATTTTTGCAAATACTTCATCATAATATTTGTTCCCCTTTCTTAGTTAACCCAAAGAAATATTTAATTAAAAGTTCTCCTTAAGGAAGGATTCAAGCACTGTATAAGCCTCATCTTCATCCTCTCCCTCTACAGTTACAACAATGCTGTTGCCCTGTTTTACCCCAAGAGCCATAACCGCCATCAGCCTTTTTAAGTTGGCTTCTTTGCCGCTTTCTTCATTGAGTATTGTGATTTCACTCTTAAATGAAGCAGCCTGCTTTACCAAAAGTCCTGCAGGCCTTGCGTGTATTCCTGCCTCTGCTGTGACGGTGTAATTTATCTTCTTCATATTTCCTCCTTCCTCATATATTTCTTACTGCCTTTCTAAGCAAAAGTACCTTTGCGGGCGTGTCCAAAAGCTCATCTATTTTCATATCCACAAAAGTCTTTGTAAGTACTTAATCATTCAAAATGAGGCTATTATCCAAACACAGCCTTTATTCAGTTCTGTTTCAATACTTCCACATAACCGGAAAAAATTATTTGGTGTATTTAATTATTGCATCACCCTTATTCACCGATGTAGGATCTACATACATAATCTTCTTACAATCATCAGGATTGCAGATTATAACAGGAGTTTCAAGTCTGTAGCCGGCAAGCTTGATTTTTTCAAAATCAGTGGCTACGAGCAAGTCTCCCGCCTTTACCTCATCTCCCTCTTTTACCTTTACATCAAAGTACTCACCCTTAAGATTTACAGTATCAAGCCCTATGTGTAAAAGTATATCTATTCCATCTTTAGTGGTAAGGCCTATAGCGTGTAAGGTAGGAAACACTGTGGTTATGGTTCCATCTGCTGGTGAGCAAAGTTCGTTCTCCTCAGGCAAAACTGCAACTCCCTTTCCCACCATTTCCTCGCTAAAGGTCACATCAGGCACTTCTTTTATACTTATAAGTTTACCCTTTACAGGTGATACAATCTCAAGCTCTTTCTTCTTAAAAAACATAAATTCTCCTTTCAGCACAGGACACTTTTCCTGCCTTTACCATATATTAAGCAAATAAATCGTTTATTCTCTTTAACTGAATTGCAAAGTACAGCTTCTCTTCCTCAGTAAAACGGCATTTGTGCTCTTTTATAACATAGTCATTTACCCTCTTAGCCATTTCCCATTCCTTAGGATAATTCTCTTTTATAAAATCGAGAAGCCTTTTATCTCCCTTTTCCCTGATAGGGTGTGCCATAGCCAGTCTATAGCAAAGAAGCTTAATTCCTGCCACAAAGCTCTCAACCTCTACACATTCAGTATTTAAGCAGTCAAACTCTGATGAAATAAGGCTAAGAATATCTCCCATCATCTTGGTTATAATCCAAGTATCTCTTACCTTGATATTGAATTCTGCATTTACAAAATGTATGGCTAAGGCCGCAGCCTCATCCACAGGAAGCTTATATCCAAGCCTTTCATAAATAAGTGAAACTGCCTGAGTTCCAATCTGGTATTCTAAAGGATAGAAACGCCTTATCTCATTTTCCATAGGGATAGGAAAGACCTGTCCCTCTTCTATCCTCCTGATGGCAAAGCTTATGTGGTCAGTAAGTGTCAGGTAAATATTAGGGTGAAGCTCAGTATCAAGCCTTTCTTTGGCATAAGAAATAATTTCGTTTGATACCTGAAGATACTCAAGCGGAATTCCTGTGAGCAGGTCCTTAAACCGCCTAAGGGCTTCCTCATCTTCTATAGTAAATATTTTGTCTGCGTCAGCTTCGTTTAGAGTATCGCCTTTTTTTCTTCCCAAAGCCGATCCCTTGCCCATTACAACTACTTCTTTACCTTCATCATCTTTTGAGCTGACAACATTATTATTAATAATTCCTTCTATAATCACACCATTTCTCCATTGTATGGAAGGCAAAATATACTTTAAATATCCTGATTATAAAAAACTAAACTTCACAGACAAATAATTATTTGTCCGTAAAAATTTGGTTTTGCTCTCTCGGTAACAATCCGTCAATATTTATAAAGCGAGTATACTACGGATTATCACCTTTGTCAATATTTTATATTTTTGACGGTTTTTCTGAGATATTTCTACAAATTTAGCTTAATTTATTTATGTTTATATCCTGTATACATAGTTAATATAAAACAAATACAGGTTGCTATTGCTCCCAAAAACTTATGACTTTTTCATATCTCTTCCTCCTTTAGTGGTTGATTTTACACCCTTAATTATAGCAGAGAGCTGTAGTTTTGCCAACTATTTAAAAGAGGCTGTATATAGAAAAAAGAATTCTTTGTTCCAAAAAGGAGCTGCCATACTCCTAGCAACTCCTAAAAATACTTAATACTTAAATTTAGATACGGCATCCTTGAGGTCAACTGACATCTCTGCAAGAGCTGCTGTAGACTGTGCAATCTCATTCATTGCGGAAGATTGATCCTCTGATATCCTCTTTACGCTGTCAAGGTGGCTTGTAGTATTGTCGGACTTTTGTACTATGTCCTCAAATCCGTTTATAAGAGTTTCAATCTTCTCATAAACACTTCCAACCATATTGGTAATGTCTGTAATCTGCGATACCACAGCCTGTACTTCGGCACTAATTGCACCAAAGGTAGCCTTTGACTCCTGAACTACAGCTACGCCTTCTTCTAACTTCTCGTTGTTTTCCATAGTTGAGGTGACAACGCTTTCGATATTCTCACGAATCTCACGAATAAGTCCGTCTATCGAGTTGGTTGAGTTCTTTGACTGTTCAGCAAGCTTGCTAACCTCACTTGCAACTACAGCAAGTCCTCTACCTGCCTCACCTGCTCTTGCTGCTTCGATAGAAGCATTGAGGGCAAGGATATTGGTTTCTTCAGCTATACGGCGGATTGCATGTATAATAGCCTCAATCTCAACTGAGCCTGCACTAAGCTTCTCTATCTTAGCATTGGTCCTTTCTGAGGTCTCCTGAAGATTCATCATCTTCTCTTCTATTCTTGCGGAAGCATCAGCACCTTCATCTGTAGATGTGATAACGCTGTCCATAGACTGATTGATTCTCTTAACACTCTCATTAAGCTCTGTGATTCTGTCAGCCATATACTGTACGCTTGACTTGGCCTCATCCACTGAAGAAAGCTGGTCTTCAGCCAATTCAGTTACATTTACCACATTGCGGTGCACTTCTTCATTGGAAGCTGTAAGCTCCTCACTTGAGGCAGAAATCTGCTCAGATGTACTGGCAACTTCATTTGACATCTTTCCTATTACATTAAACATATCCTTAAGTCCTGTAGAGATGTGGTTAAGGGATTTGCTAAGCATACCAATTTCATCAGATCTATCAGTCTCAAAGCTCTGTGTAAAGTCTCCCTCTGCAATCACTTCAGCATCAGCCACAAGTGCAAGAAGAGGCTTGAACATAAGTGTAAGAAGCACCAATACTACTATAGGCACTATTACAAGTATAAGAACAACTACTATGGCAAGGTTTCTAAATGTTGCATTCTCCTTAGCCACTATCTCAGATCTGTCATCAACAAACTGTAGGAAGCCTAAGGTCTTGCCGTCAAATGACTTAAGAGGAAGAAAGAAGTTGTTTGTCATCTTATCCTCTGAGGTAACAAAGAATGCCTCTCCCGAACGGATTTCTTCTAACTTGTCTGGGTAAGCAAAATCAATGGCATCTTCTGATATAGTAGAGGATATAAATGCAGCTCCCTTGTCATCTAATGAATATAACAGAAATTCTCCGTTATATGATTCCTTTTAAACTCTGAAGGAAGCTATGCTCAAGGTCTTTACCATACTCAAAACTTCCGATATGATTTCCTTCATAGAATACAGGCATAACTGCTCTAAAAACCAAAGCCTGATACACCGCCTTCTATTCCCTTTACTGTCTTCTTAGTACTATTTGCCTCATTAACTGTAAAGCGGAAGTCTTTAAGGCTGTCTCCGAATTTTTCAGGCTTGTTCATACGAAGAAATGAAACTGAATCAGGAAGGTGAAAATGCGCCTGAGGAAACTTATCCTTTACACTCTCAAAGGTAGGCAACATATACTTGTAGAGGGCGTCTCTGTCACGCTTTGCAAATAACTTCTGCACTGTTGGATTCTCCACTACTGAGCGTACATTTGCCTCAGCGAAATCAAGGTTATCCTCTATCTCCTGTGCAATTGCACTTGTAACAATGGTCTCAAGATTATGCTCTGACTCCGCCATAATCTCACTTGTTGATTTGTAGAAATAAGTTGCAAAAAGCCACCATAAGAATCATCACAAGCATAAACAACAGGATGATCTTCTTTTTCAATGATAACCTCATAATACCCCTCTCCTTTTGTCATATTTATTAGTTATTTCTTGGAGCACTATTCTATATATCGGAGGCTTTTTATTTAGTTTATACCTTTTTCATTAATATTATTAAATTTTAGTTAATTATTTTTTTCATCTAATCTTTATTATGTAATCACGGTTATTTTTAGCAAATATGATGAATCATTGAAAATGATTATCATTTGTTTTTATTTGGTTTGAATAGTGAATTTTTTTATACATTATAATATTCCAACTCTTTCCATAAATTTTTCTTAAAAGTCCTGCATTACCATTGTACTGATAGCCGTCTATCCCACATTCATAGGCACCTTTTACATTATTTGCCAAATCATCTATGAAAAAGCATTCCTCTGCCTTTAGGTTATAGGTGTTTAGTACATAGTCAAAAAATGCCCTGTCAGGCTTTTACTTCCTTGATATCGGCAGACACTATCTTTGCATCCAATAGCTTAAAGGCTTCTATCTTATCTTCGTATTTATGAAAAGACTCAGCCGCATTTGAACAAAGATATAGTTTATATCCCCTATTTTTAAGGTCTTTCATAAGTTCAAGCATCTCTTTATTCTCAGTCTTGTGCACATACCAGGTTGAAAGTACGTCTTTTGCAAGCGGGTGATACTTTTCCTCCAAATCCTTTATGATTTCTGTATATACCTCTTCCTCACTTAGCACTCCCTTATCCGCATCTGCCCAGGCACGGGTGTAGACGATTTTGTACTTTAAATAATTAATCAGTTTCACATCCTTTGTATACATAGACAAAAATATAATCAGGTGAAAAAAATCCATAATTACGTTTCCCATGTCAAATAGCATATTTTTATACATTACATTCTCTCCTTATAATAATTTGGTGTGACTCCAAAATGTTTCTTAAATATATTTCCAAAATATCTCTGGTCTCTATATCCCACCATATAAGCCACTTCAGACACTCTGGTCTGTGGGTCTTTAAGAAGTTTACAGGCTTTTTTGAGCCTTGTTAGAGTAAGTATTTCCACAAAGGTATAGCCTGTCTCCTTTTTGAATAAATGACTTAAATAGCTTTCACTTACCTTCAAATACTCTGAGGTAGATAATATGTTTATCTCCTTCATATAGTTTTCTTTGATATACTCAATTGCTTTAATGATGTTGATATGCTTTGAGTTGACTGTAAGTCTCAGCTTCTTATCTATCTCTTCCATCAGAGCGGCTTTGTCCGTCTCTTTATTTACACTACAAAGTAAAATATTATTATTTACCTTTTCTATGGCTCTTTTAAGTGCCTTATCTAATTGGCCGTCATCAAAAAGGCTTTTAAGAGGTAGTCGCTTACGCTTAAATCTATCCCTCTTTTTGCATACTCAAATTCATTAAAGGCCGTTATCATGATTGTAACAGGCATATAGGTCTCATAGACCTTTTCAATCATTTGTAAACCGTCCATTACGGGCATCCTTATATCAGTAATAACTATGTCCGGCTTCAGCTTGGTTATAAGGCTAAGGCCTTCTCCACCGTTTTTTGCCTCTCCTATGACCTGACAATCATAGCTTTCCCAATCTGTAGTTATTACCAGGCCTTTTCTAACTATTTCCTCATCCTCAACAACCACAATTCTATACATTATTATCCCTTATATCCTTTTTTATCTTAATTTGAATATTGGTACAGTCATCACTTATAAGACTAAGCCCATATTCCTCACCGTAGTAGAGTTTAATTCTCTTATTTACATTATAAAGTCCTATGCTGTTGCTGTCTATATCATTCACTATTTTATCAAAGTCTCCCACAAAGTTATTTCCGTTGTCTTTCACATTAAATATGAGATTATCTCCTTCTTTGCGGCCTGTTATTTCTACAACTCCCTTTTCTATGATAAGCTCCATTCCATGTATAATAGCATTTTCAACGATTGGCTGAAGAAGTAGCTTTGGAATATGATAGTCATACATATCCTCCGGCACATTTAGCTTGAATTCAAATCTGTCTTTATATCTCTCCATCTGAATATAAAGGTAGCTTTTTACCAGCCCCAGCTCATCCTCAACAGAGACTGTAGTTTCATTAAAATTCATATTTGCCTTAAGTATATTGCCAAACTCAGTAACTATCTTCGCTATCTTATCCACCTTATTTAACTTTGCTTCCCACTTTATAGAGTCTAGGGTATTATACAAAAAATGCGGATTTATCTGAGACTGCAATGCCTTAACTTCGATTTTCTCAAGCAGCTCTCTTTTTTCAATATCCTCTTTGTGGTATTTGTCTATTCTTCCAAGTAAATTATAGAAGGCATTTTCTATATTCTGTATTTCTTCTATTTCGTTACTTGCATCTGTCGGTATGGATATTTTGTGATCCATGTCCATCACTTTTTTAGCAAGCATATTGATAGGCTCTACTATTCTGCCCGCAAGTATACTCACAATCACAAAGGCAATTGCCAGAGTGGTCACAAGGGCTGTAAGTACAGTCGCAGACACCATCTTTGTATCTGCCTTCACATATTCATTTCCCAAAAACCCCATTAAAAATAACATTTTTAGTTTTATACGTAGAATAGGTATAGGTCTTCTCAATTTCCTTTTTATATTTTTTTCAAAAATATAAAGAATTAATCCTCACATTTTTTTCCCCTGAAAGTAGGTATCATTATATATCTCAGAATCATTTTCCGAGAAAACCGCAAGCTTTAACATACCTATGTAGCTTGAATCCAAACCCTTGAATAGCTCCTCAATATATTCTCTTGAAAAGTCCACGATGATGAAGCCTACGATTTCATTTTTTTATCATATATTCTTCTGGTAAGTGAAAATGCATTGGTTTTCCCATCTTCCCACATATACATATTCGGAATTATAACATCGTCTTTTCCTTCTCTTGCGCTCTTTTAGCACACCCCACTCTCCAAAAACTCTCTAAATCATACATTGCAGGGATTTCATCAGTGGAGTACTTTCTTTTACCGTCTATACTTAGTATATGTACTGCAATGTATTTATACTTATTCCCAAGTCCACCATAGACTTTATCTCCTAAAACTTTAGAGCCGCTATTCCCTCCATTAACCGCCTTTTTTTCACATCCTCGTCATCAGCTAACATGTCAAGATAGCTTTTCGACTCTGCAACGGAGTCTTCAAACAAAGTTCCGGCTATGTGGAGAATCTCCTCTATATGCTTCATTCCATACATTTTACTGGAAATGCCTGAATATAAAAGAGAAAAAATCCCAAAAAGTATTATGATGATAAAGGCAAAGATTAATATCCAAACCGTTATATATCTCCTAAAACTTTTATTTGGGATTTTTTCTCTAAACATATTTGCTCCTATACTACTGATACTTTACCCTTACTTATTATGTTGAAAAGCACGAAAGAAAGCAAAGTCGCTACTGTGAGTATACTTGCAAGTGCTGCCGCTGTTCCAAAGCTTGCCCTTACTACCTCAGTATATATGGCAACTGATATGGTAGCTGTTTTACCTGTGTAAAGCATAATACTGGAACTTAATTCATTGATGGTGCTTATCCAGCTAAGAATAGCTCCACTCACTATACCCGGCATCATTATCCTTACAGTCACCTTAAAGAAAGACTTCATAGGTGTTTCTCCAAGGCTTATGGAAGCCTCTTCCACACTGCTGTCTATCTGTTGTAATATAGCACTTGAAGATCTTACCGTATAAGGCATCTTTCTTATTATGTATGCTATTATCAAAATCAAAGGTGTTCCTGCTATGAGGATAGGTCCTTTATTGTAGGTTATAAGCAAGCTTATACCAAGCACCGCACCCGGAATAACGTATGGGAACATTACAAGTATGTCCATTATTGTTGCAGACTTTCCACGCCTCTTCGTTATTAAAAACGCAATAAGTACGCTTAAAAGTATTATAACAAAAATTGCAATAGTTGAAAATGTAAAAGTATTTACTATATTGTGTCCAAGCTTAAAGAAAATACTCTTATAGCTCTCCAGTCCAAAGCCTTCCGTAAATACAGGTCCGTTTGTGTTGATAAATGAAGTCACAATAACTACAACCTGTGGTAAAAATGTTATAAACGCAAAGACAAACAAGAGTAATGACAAAGCAATTTTTCTTAGGCTTAGGCAAATCCTTCTTTGAAGGCGGTCTTAGCGCGCTCATTGTATAGTTTTTACGGCTTACGATGAATTTCTGTATTAAAAGAACTGTAAGAGAGCATAACACGATGATAATACTGAGTGCACTCGCCATGCCAGCATTTCCACCTGTTTCACTCATGTACTCTTCATAAACCATAACCGGAAGAACCTTATATCCCTCACCTATAAGCATCGGAGTACCAAAGTCTGCAAGACTTGACATAAACACCATGATTGCGCCGGCAAAGATGGTAGGCTTTATCACAGGAAATGTCACCGTAAATAATCTTCTAAGCCTGCTGGCTCCGAGATTTTCACTAGCTTCTTCGAGTGATGAGTCTATGCTGTTTAGGGCACCTGCCACATAGAGGAAGATATATGGGTAGAGCTTCAAAGTAAATACCAGGATTATTCCCAAAAATCCATAGATGGAAGGAAAATTAATTCCCAGTACATTGAGTCCCTTTGTGATTACTCCGTTTCTACCAAGCAACATAATCCAGGAATATGCACCTATAAAAAGGTGGAGACATAAGTGACATTATTATCATTACATTTATTATCTTTGAGCCATATATCTTATATCTGGAAAACGCATAAGCCAGTGGCACACCGATGATTACCGCAAAAACTGTAGTAAGCACTGATACAGTGAGCGACCTCATCAGGGTACTGTAATAATATTCATACTGAAAAAATGTAGCAAAGTTCTCTAAGGTAAAATTCCCGTCTGAACCAATCACACTCTTTGAGAAAAGCGTGATAAACGGATACATAAGGAATAATGCAAACAGCACAAAGATAACGATGCGGCATATAAACCAAAAATCAAATTTTATCCCTTTATCCATTTAGTCTTGCCTCCCCACTTATGTCAAATATAGAGATGTTATCTGTATCAAAGGTAACTGCTACCCTTCCTTCTTCTCTTATATTCTGTGTGTTCTCAGCATATTCATGGGCTTCTATAATCTCTCCATTGTCAAGCTGTATCTCGTAGTATACATAATCACCTAAAAAAGTAGACAGAATTATGTTTCCCACTATTCCCCTGCTTAAATCTTCAGATATCCTTACATGTTCAGGTCTAACGGATACCTTAACCTTACTGCTATCTGACTTAAAGCTTGCATTAAATTCATAACTGCCTATTCTAAGTGCATTCTCGCCCTTTACCTCTGCTTCTAAAATATTGGATATTCCAATAAAATCTGCAACAAAGGTATTGGCAGGCTTCTGATATATTCTGGTTGGAGTATCAAGCTGCATAATATGTCCCTTGTTCATAACAGCAATCCTGTCGCTGATTGCAAGAGCCTCTTCCTGATCGTGAGTTACGTAGACAGTTGTGATATTAAGCTGTCTCTGTATTTTTTTAATTACAGTACGCATCTCCACACGAAGCTTTGCATCCAGATTGGAAAGTGGTTCATCCATAAGCAGGATTTTAGGTTTGATTACAATAGCTCTTGCAAGAGCAACTCTCTGCTGCTGACCACCTGAGAGCTTATCAGGCATTCTGTCCTTAAGATTCTCTATGCGGACTATTTTAAGAACTTCTTCTATCTGTTTTTCTCTCTCTGCCTTTGGTATTCCTCTTAATCTGAGTCCGTACTCAACATTCTCATAAATGCTAAGATGAGGGAAAATAGCATAGTTCTGAAATACCATTCCTATGTCACGTTTATTCGCAGGGGTTTTATTGATAATCTTATCGTTAAAATATATATTACCCGCTTCTATGGTATTAAAGCCCGCTATCATCCTAAGGAGGGTGGTCTTGCCGCAGCCTGAAGGCCCAAGAAGTGTAAAGAATTCACCATCCTTTATGGTAAAATTCATTTTATCAATGGCTGTGAAATCTCCATACTTTTTAGTTACATCTTCAATTTTAACAGTTGTACTCATGCATATCTCCTCTTTAAAATTGCTGCCGTAAAATATCTTGTCAGACATCCTACAGCAGCTTAAATTATCTCATATAATAAAAAGCTAATTTTATTTATTTTCCAATAAGTACGTCTTTCCACTTATTAAGCACGTCTTCTTTGTTGGCAGATGCCCAGTCAAAGTCGTAGTCAACAAGCTTAATGTCTGATAAAGGTCCAAGTCCCTTTAGGTGCTTCAACGTCATTTCTTATAGATCTTCTGCTAAGCTGAGTGCTCATAATGGACTGTGTTTCCTTGCTTAAGGCAAAGTCTACGAATTTCTTTGCATTTTTCAATATTCTTTGAACCCTTAATAATAGCTACACCATCAGGAACTGCAGATGTTCCTTCACTTGGATAAACCATCTTAACCGGTGAGCCTGCATTTACATACTTTATAGCTTCTTTTTCAAGTGTAAGTCCTACAGCGTATTCTCCATCTGCAACTCCCTTATATACACCTGATGAGCTAGACAAAATCTTGCCGTCAAGATTGCTATAGAATTCTTTTGATAAAAATCCCAGCCGTCATTCTCTGCCTTGTATGCTGTAAAGATGGTAACAAGAATTGTATAAGCTGAACCACTCTTTGCAGGATCTGCCATGGCTATCTTGCCCTTAAATTCAGGCTTAAGTATATCCTTCCAAGAGGTTATGGCATTCTCATCGGATACAAGGTTGGTGTTGTAAAGAAGAACCATCGGAAGAGGGCTTTCTCCTGTCCAGGTATTGTCTTTTGCATAGTACTTAGGATCGATATTTTCTAACTCGCTTGACTTGTAAGGCTCAAAGTATTGCGCATAAGCCTGTAAAGACTCAGCTCCTCCTCCCCAAAGTACATCACCTAAAGGATTGTCTTTTTCTGATTCAACTCTTTTAAGGAGTTCTCCTGTACCTGCCGCAACTATATCAACCTTAATTCCGGTTTTGTTTTCAAATTCCTGAACTAATAGGTTGATGGTTTCTGCAGGGTGTGGTGAATATACGGTTATTGAGTTGCCTGAGCCGGCACCTCCTGAAGCTGTCTGGCTACTCTTACCTGCTGAACTGCCTGAGCAAGCTGTGAGTGAAGCAACGAGTGCAAGGCTCATTAAAGATGTAAAAATTTTTTTCATTTTTCTTCCTCCGTTTGTGCATTTTTTATATTTTCAGCTTATCAGAATATTATTTATCTAACAAGTATTTAAATTTTGCATTTTTGTTTAAAAATTCTGCAATCTCTTGAAAATCAATATCTTTCTGATATAAATTAATTACATGCATAAATCAAGGCTTTAGTAATAATATACAAGGAGGATGGAAAAATGATTCAGTTTGGAACAGGCGGTTGGCGTGAAATAATAGGTGATAAGTTTACCAGAGATAATATACATAGAGTAGCGCATGCCTTAAGTTCTATGAAGGAAGTAAAAAAAGTAGTTATAGGTTACGATAGAAGATTCTTATCTAAGGAGGCCTGCTTTTGGTTTATAGAGGCTTTGGCAAGCCACAATATTAAATCTTTATTCATTGACGGCTCTTCACCTACCCCTCTCATTATGTTTTGCTACTAAAGCTTATGGGAGCAGATTTTGGAGTAGCTGTTACTGCAAGCCACAATCCTGCAATTTACAATGGTATAAAGATATTTACTTCAGACGGTAATGATGCCCCCTTAGAAACAACTGACAGATTATCAGAAATTGCAAACAACGTTTCAGAGGAAGAACTAAAAAAATACCAAGAATTTTTATGAAATCGAGCACAGTGATTTGTTTGAAAAAATCCATCCTTTCAATGATTATATTGATTCCATCTTAAATTCGTTAAATGTGGATGCCATAAGAAATGCCCATTTAAGAATAGCTATAGACCCTATGTATGGAGTTTCTGAAAGTGCGCTTATAACATTGCTTTCAAGCGTAAGATGTGAAACCACTATAATAAACGGACAGCACGACACTCTCTTTGGCGGAAGGCTGCCAAGCCCCGCTTCAGCTTCTCTCCACAAGCTGATGGACCTTGTACTACAAAAGCAGTACAACCTTGGTGTTGCTACAGACGGTGACGCAGACCGCATAGGAATAATTGATGAGCTAGGCAATTTCATTCATCCTAATACCCTGCTTTGCCTCTTATACTACTATCTTCTGGAGTTCAAGCATTGGAAGGGTGCTGTGGTAAGAAACATCGCCACCACACATATGCTTGATAAAATCGCTGAAAAATACGGTGAAAAATGTATAGAAACCAATGTAGGCTTTAAGTATATATCTGAAAACATGAGAAAGTACGATGCCATAATAGGTGGAGAATCAAGCGGAGGCCTAACTGTAAAGGGACATATTGGCGGTAAAGACGGTATATATGCAGCTGCATTGCTCATTGAGATGATATGTGTGACAAAAAAGAGCATTCATACCCTGGCTAAAGAACTTGAAGAAATGTTTGGCACCTTTTATTTTAGCGAGAATGACTACAGATTCACTCCTGAAAAAAAGGCTAAATTAGTTAAGATGCTTTTTGAAGAAGAAAAAAATACCTGCATACGAAAATATAGAAAAAGCTTATTATGCAGACGGGCTTAAGGTGTTATTTAAGGATGGTTCCTGGATTATAGCACGATTCTCCGGTACAGAGCCTGTTCTTAGAATATTTGCAGAAGCAAGCAGCCGTGCTAAGACAGACGAATATGTAAAAATGATGGAAGACTTGCTTGATATTAAGGAAGATGAAAAGATATAAATAAAAAAATCTCTCCGAGGGATCGCACTACGGCGGATATGTAGATGTCGCTCACACGACCCGCCGCAGGCGGTGAATCCTGCGAAGCAGGATTCTTTCTTGTTATCTAATTAATAACTACTGTAAATCCAGCTTTTTCTTCATAATAACTATACTGATAACAGATGTAATTGCTGTTCCGATTAGCTCGCAGCCAATTCCTAGGTATGTCAATATGGTTACTGAACCATTGAAGAATTCTTCCATACTAAATAATGTATTTGCAAGCTCAGAGTTTGCAAGTAATACAAACGCTATTACACTAAGTACCTGAAGAATAGTTGTAATTACCCAGTAAGCAAGGATGGAGCCTAGCACCGGATGAGCCTTCCAGTTCTGTCCTATGGATACACAGAGGAAGATGAGGGAGAAGGCATAAAACAGTGAAAAGCACTGCTCCAACTCCCATAAAGGAAGAGGTTGTAGCCTGTTATATTAAATCTTGCTAATAAGTTCATAGCATCACTAAAGCTTGAACCGGTGGAAACAAGTATCTCATTTACAATTCTTAAGATAGGATAGCCCGTACTTATCACTGAAGTAATGAGGGGTTCCAATACTTGATGAGACAAGGATTGCAGCGTAAATAGCTGATTTCTTCACAGGAAGGGTATGTGTGAGGTAGCCTTCAACAGAGTACACCTTCCTGTAGAATCTTGCAGCAAAAATTATAACTATGATTATATTTACCGCAATTATAGAAAATGTATATATTAAACCAAATACTCCAAATATTTCCTGCAATACTGTTCCATTAAATACTCCCCGAATTGTACACCTGCTCAAAGACTATCGAAAGCAGATGCATACCGAGTACGATAGTATTAATCAATAAAAGTAATCTACCGATATTTCTAAATTCATTTTTTTAACTAGTTTTGCCAAACATGAGAACACCTCCCTAAATAATCCGTCTATGGACTTGCCTTCTTTTTTTCTCTTATATTCTCTGCGCTGTCATTTAGCACTATATTGCCGTCTTTTATAAATACTACATCATCCAGAATCTTTTCTACCTCTGAGATGAGATGGGTTGCTATGATTACGGTTGCACCCGGATTTATATTGTTAAGTATGGTTCTAAGGATGTAGTCTCTTGCCGCAGGGTCAACTCCTGCTATAGGCTCATCAAGTACATATACCTTTGCAGCCCTGCTCATAACGAGGATGAGCTGTGCCTTTTCTCTATTTCCCTTTGAAAGAAACTTAAACTTCTGATTAGGATCTATATCCAAGCTCTTAAGCATTGAAAATGCCTTTTCCCTGTCAAAATCAGCATAAAAGTCTGCAAAAAGCTTTGTACACTCATTAAAACTCATTTCATCTCCCAGATAATCTTTGTCAGGAAGATATGAAACCACCGACTTTGTATGTATTCCCGGTAAATCCCCCATCTATCCTAAGTTCTCCTGAGGTAGGAGTTAAGAGGCCGTTTAGAAGCTTAATTAAAGTAGTTTTGCCGCTTCCGTTAGGCCCAAGGAGTCCTACTATCCTACCCTCTTCAAAGTTTAGGTTGATTTCATTTAGAGCAACCTTCCTCCCATATCTCTTTGTAAGTGACTTACACTCTATTATATTTCCCATTTTACATTCCTTTCTCTTAAGCCTTGTATTCGGCTATTAAGCTTTGTATCTCTTTCATGCTGTATCCAAGTTCCTTCATATAGGTCATACACCTTGATATCTCACTCTCAGCCATAGCCTTCTTGGTACTCTTTATCTTCTCCACATCTTCTGTGACTGTTCTTCCTGTACTTCTCATAGTAACTAAGAGTTCCTCCCTTTCAAGTTCACTAAGTGCCTTCTGCATCGTATTTGCATTTACCTCAGCTTCTGCAGCAAGCTCCCTCACTGAGGGTATCCTGTCGCCTGCCTTGTACACTTCAGTGACTATCCTTCGCCTTATTTCGTTCATAAGCTGAGGGTAAATAGGCAGGCCTTCATCTAATGCCCATCCCATATGGACCTCCTTTCTATTTCAACAAGTTGCTTACTTCTGTATTTTTGTCTTGTTGTATTATGTACTTAATACACTACCACAATCACACATTTCTGTCAAGAGGTTTTTTAATATTTTTTTCAAATCATTCTGACAAGGACCTACTCACTAAGTCAAACCCCAAACAAGCCTTTTATACTTTTTATATCTTCATCATACGATGATGTGGGTAAAAAGATACCACATCATTGACATGGTATCTTTTTACTACCCGGTTATTTAATTATTTTACGCAGATACAGACATCAAATGCCATCGATACCCGCGCAGTAATCTTAATCAATCTCATAAAACTCCGCTCTCAAATCTCCCTCTAGCACTATCTTTTCATAAGGATTCTTAGGATATACAGAGGCTGACATAGGTATGAGACCACCGTCAGCAAAGACTTCAATGAAAGCTGTATCAAATATTATTTCAGTCTTATTATTCGTACAGTCTAATCTTCTTGCCTTTAATATACTGTATTCTTCGCTAGCAAAAAAACACTATTGAACTCTTTCAATCCTGCACTTGATCTCATCAAGGATAATTTCGTTATCAGCAATCTCAACTATTATCTCTTCTCCACTTTCATTGCAAAGCCTTGCTTTTACCTTTACCCTCCAGCAAAAGGCCAAAGCAATCTGTGCCAAGTCTGAAGTCTTTCCCTATCTCACGTCTTGAGGTTTTGTACCTGTCAATACCCTGAGGAATAAAACAAAGCCTCAAGCCTTCTGTTGTCTTAACCATTTCTAACTTTCTGGCTAATGTCATCTTACCCCTAAATTCCGTGCTAGGAGTTTCATTTGCATAAGCCCAGTTATCAGCCCACCCCATAATCACCTTTTCTTCTAGATTCTGGAAGGTCACAGGGGCATAGTTATCCGTCCCAAAATCCAGCATCAAAGGCTCCTTACATTTCTCAGTATCTATAAATGTTGAACCATCAAAGTCTCCAATATAATACTGAGTTACATGACTCATAAAGTGTCCGCCTTCAGCTAATGGCTTTCCTTTCTTATCTTTTGGTATAATTATACTTACAATAAGCACCCATTTTGTTCCATCTTCCGTCTCTATAGGAAAACAGTCCGGGCACTCACAGATACCTCCAAATCCATTTACACCAGCCTTAAACGAGCCTGTCTTTTTCCAGTCTCTCAGATTGCTGCTAAAGTAAAAAATCCACCTCTTCCCCACCTGCAACCACAAAACTGTATCCTTTCTTCACAGGATTATAAAACACTTTAGGATCTCTGAAATCATTTTTCTCATCATTTACCACGACCGGATTCCCATAGTATTTTTCAAAATGCTCATAATCTGTGCTGTATGCTATACTTTGAACCTCTTTTCCTTCAAGTGAGTGGTTTGTGTAAACTGCAACCAAAGGTGGTTTCCCTTCTTTACCAAAGCCTGATATATTCTCCTTATCATATATCGCAGAACCTGAGAAGATAAATCCCAGTTCATCAGGGTAAAGACCGATTGGTTTATGCTCCCAATGTATCAAATCTTTGGTTACTGCATGTCCCCAGTGCATAGGCCCCCAATTGGCCGCTTCAGGATAATGCTGATAAAAAAGATGATACTCTCCATTAAAATACACCATTCCATTCGGATCATTTATCCAGTTTCTTGGTGCAGTAAAATGTACTTGTGGTCTAAAATCCTTTCCCATAGACATTCCTTTCTTAAAAAAGGGCTATCAGACAAGTTTTACCTGACAACCCTTAATGATTATAATATTGATGTTCTCCATCATTTGGAGATTACTTACTTGTTCTATCCACAGCTGCCTGATAGATACTTACAAGCTCTTCTACTCCAGCAGCCTTAAGTTCTTCAAGATATGAGTTCCAATTATCATCAGTAACTCCACCTGTTACCCACTGGTTGATATATCTGTCAACTATATCAGAGATTGTAGGCTGAATCTGTGCAAGTCTTGAAAGCTCCTCAGTAGTCATAAGAACTCTTGGAATAGTCTCATATTCCTTCATTATTTCCTCTTTACCGTTTACCTTCTGATTCTCAAGGAGCTGAACAGCATCATAAGCATATCCTGCTACTTTATCGTAGTATTCATTAAGAACTATCATAGATCCGCGGCAAGGTGTTGAATTTACACGAGCCTCACCAAAGTTGGTATACTCAGTCTGAGCTACATATCTTCCCTTTTCATCAAGAGGTGTTCTAAGAACTCCCTTATCATCTTTCTTATAGTTGTAGCCTTCTGCTCCCCAGTTAGACTGAATGGATATTGCAGGATCTCCAGCCATGTAATCAACAAATCTTGCAACTACATGTGGGAATTTACAACTTGTTGTAATAGCAGTATCGGAAGAATCCTGAAGTTCTGAGTAGTTATTCTCAAATCCAGTACTGCCCTTTGTTCCCTTAAGTCTAGGAACAGCTACATACTCATCATGTACGTCAAGGTTAGTGATTTCCTGATCTGTCCAGGTACCAAAGCAACCGATTCTTGCAACATCTTCTTTGATAAGAGATGACTGATAAGCCGCACTTGCATCTGATTCAAAAGAACCGTTCCAGATGAGCTTTTCATTGTTCAATGTATTGAAGAAAGCTGCTGTATCCTTGAAAGCAGGATCCATAGCCGTAAATGTAACCTTACCGTCTATGAGTCTTAAGTGGTCTGCATAAGCATTGCCGCCACAGTATGAGTCAGCCTGACCGAAAGCACCTGTGAAACGGTAGAACATATTGTAAGAGCCGAAGGTATCGTTGGCACCAAACCAAGAAGCCATAGGGATTTCATCAGCCTTACCATTTCCGTTAAGATCTCCCCCATCTCTAAATGCCTTGAGACAGTCTACCCATTCATCAACTGTAGTAGGCACTTTCTTTCCTACTTTATCAAGCCAGGTCTTATTGATAAGAAGAGGTCCGCCCGTAAGTACAAGTCCATACATTTCCTCTATATATGGGAAACCATAGGTGTGTCCATCAGGAGCCTTAATTTCTGTCCAGTATGTAGGATGAGCATCAAGTATCTTCTTCAAGTTAGGCATGTAGTTATTGATAAGATTCTCTGTAGGTATGAAAATATCCTGATCAGCATACTGAACTACGATATTTCCTGACTTACCATCGCCAAAATTCCAGAATACATCAGGAAGGTCATCACCTGAAGCTAACATAAGGTTTATCTTCTCCTGTGCACCTTCACCCGGTATAGGCTGCCAGTCAAATTCTACACCTGTATCCTCAGCCCATTTTTTAACCATTGCAAGCTCCCCTGGAGCAACAACTCTGTCAGCTGAGTTAACAAGAAGCATGGATATCTTTCCATATTTTTCTTCAAAGGCCTTAGGATCCTTGATTATAGGCAGAGTCCCATCCAAGTTGATGATACCTGCATCCACAGCTTCTTTTTCTTCAGCTGTAAGCTCACCTGACGCTGTGCTTCCTGATGCTGTGCTTCCTGATGCTGCACTTCCCGATGTTGTACTCTTGGCAGCGCTTCCTGAACTTTTTTTGTTGTCTGCAGCACCACCGCCACAACCTGATAACAAACTTACTACAAGTGTCATACAGGTTAACATTGATAATATTTTCTTTCCTTTCATTTCTTCTCTCCTTTTTTTCCTTACTAGAATATTATTTTATACTTGAACCCTTTCCGGGTTAAATATACAGAGTTTAATTAGCCCTTTACCGCACCTATTGTTACACCTTTTGCAAAGTATTTCTGCAAGAACGGATAGGCTGCAAGCAGAGGAACCGCTGATACCACAACTATACAGTATTTAAGCTGTTCAGCAAGCTTTTGCTTAGTAACCATAGCATCTCCTGACGAACCCATCTGGTTTGCCTGGTTCATAAGAACGAGGTTACGAAGTACAACCTGAAGCGGCATCTTGTCGTCATCCTGCAGATACATAAGCGCATTGAAGAACTGGTTCCACATCGCCGTAGCATAGAAGAGACACATAACCGCAATTATCGTTGTAGAAATAGGAATAGCTATTTCAAAGAAAAATCTAAAGTCAGAACATCCATCCACCTTAGCTGCCTCAAGAAGTTCTCCCGGAATTCCCGCTTCAAAGAAGGAACGGCATACGATAAGGTTGTAAGCGGATACAGCCACAGGAAGTACCATTGCCCATATACTGTTATATATACCAAGATTCTTGATTGTAAGATAAAGAGGTATAATACCGCCACTAAAGAACATCGTAAAGGTAAATACGAAGATAAGTCCTCTTCTTCCCGGTAAATCCTTTCTGGATAATGCATATCCCGCAGGAACTGTTGTTATTAAAGGAAGTAATTGAGCCCACAACCGTATAGAGAATTGTGTTTCCGTAAGCAGTCCAAAGAGGCTTATACTTTAATGTAGTCTCATAACCTTTGAGATAGAGTTTTTCTATGAATAACAGTGGTTTACCGGAGTTTACAATAACCGGATCTGTCATAGATGCAATCACAACATAGTATATAGGATAAATAATAATCAGGCAGATTGTAATCATTATGATAGCGTTCACTATCCCAAAAACTTTCTCACCTGTAGACATCTTCATTCTTGTCTTAACAGCACTCATTTCGCTCTCCTCTCTTAGAATATACTTATACTGCTCACCTTTTTAGCTATCTTATTAGCCAAAACCAAAATGATAAAGTTTACAACCGAGTTAAACAAACCAACCGCAGTTGCAAAACTGTACTGTGCAGTCTGCAAGCCTACCTTATACACATAGGTTGAAATAAGTTCACTCACAATTGTATTGGAACCATTCTGCATAAGAAAGGCTTTTTCATAACCTATATTCATTATGTTACCGACCTGAAGTATCAACATCAGAATAATCGTAGGCAATATCATAGGTATATCTATGAAGAGAATTCTTTGAAATCTTGAGGCACCGTCAATCTTTGCAGCTTCGTAGAAGTCAGGACTTATTGCTGTAAGTGCCGCAATAAAAATAACTGCATTAAATCCCATCGTCTGCCAGATGTTTGAGCCTATGAAGAGGGTTCTGAACCATTCAGGGAGTGATGTAAATAAAGTTTCCTTACCTCCCGCACTCTTGATAAGATTATTTACTACTCCATTTGCAGAAAAGAATACAGTTATAATACTTACAATAACTACGTTTGACATAAAGTAAGGTGCATAACTTATTGTCTGTATGGTCTTTTTAACCTTATCTCTCTGAATCTGATTTAACAGAAGTGCAAATATAATAGGTATAGGAAAGGCAATAATAAGACTTTCCAAACTTATAAGTACGGTATTCTTAATAGCATTTACAGCTATAGACGTACTGAAGAACTGAGTAAAATACTTAAAGATTGGATTTGCCCAAGGACTACCTACAATGCCTAATCTTCCCTTATATTCCTTAAAGGCAATAATAAGTCCATACATAGGATAGTATGCAAATACCACTGCCCATATTAAAGCTGGAAGCAGCAAAATATACAACTGCCACGCTTTCAGGACATTTTTTTGAAGTCAGCTGCTCGCTCTTTTGAGGTCTTTCGTCTCTTTTTAACAGCATTAGAAGCTTCTACTTTTGGACCTTTTTCCATTCCCTCTCTCCTTTTCTTTGTTGTGGAAACCTTTTCATATTTTTATCATAGTCATAATACCCAAAAATGTCAATAGTTTTTTATTAATTATACATTAAAAATATTAATGGCTTTTTTTCTCATAAGCAATTAATTGTGTGCATTGTTGTAATATTTATATCATTTTTATACAATTGGTTTGTGCATAAAAAAAGCAAGAGATTTACTCCTGCTTTATATGAAAATATATGGAACACTCATGTTGTTCCTCTTTCTATAAGCCTCACCGGTATCAGTTCCAGCTCAGGCACTTTTTCTCCGTCAACCATTTTTAATACTGATTCCACACATTTTCTAGCTATCTCTGCACAATCCTGCTGTATAACAGTAAGCTCAGGATATGACAGTTCGGTGATTTCAGTCCCATCATAGGCCACAATGCATAAATCATCAGGAATACTAAGTCCCTTTTGCTGTGCAACAGAAAGACAGCTAAGCGCTCCTATATCTGTTGTCATTATCCCGTCAACATTCTCGATAATATCCCAGTATTGGTGTACCATATCTTTGTTATAGCTATAGCTAAGTGCATCCCAGACAGTTTTAATAGAGATGACCTCAACCCCAGCCTCTTCCAGAACCTCTTTCATTACTTCATGCCTTATATTGGCAGTTCTCTTTTTATCAAATCCGGATGCAAACTGACAGACTTTTTTTACAACCCCTTTTTATAAAAAAAGCTCTGCCACCAGCCTTCCACCCATTTCGTGATCGGACCTTACTATGGGAACCCCCGCTTCTGAATTCCTATCTAAGCTTACCAGGACACCTCTTGAATGATTGCTAAAGTCAGGCAACTCATCTACACAGGAAATAATGCCATCTACAGCCCTGCTATCAAGCATATCAATGAATGACTTCTGTCTGTTTACAATGTCAAGAGTATTACAGATAAGGCATTTATAGCCTTGCTTATAAAGTTCATTTTCCAAGTGCTTCATTATTTTTGCAAAAAAAGGATGTTCCTGGTTTGGCACCATTACACCTATAATTCCCGTACGTTTCTTAACCATATTGGTTGCAATTGCACTCGGTTTATATCCTATTTCTTCAACAGCTTTCATTATCCTAAGCCTTGTCTCCTCAGAAACATAGCCACTGTTATTCAACGTTCTCGACACAGTGCCAATGCCCACTCCGGCTCTGACAGCCACATCTCTAATGCTTGCCATTTTTTACCTTTGCCTTCCTGTGTTCCACATGTTTTCATATTCTTAGATGGAATTATACAACATTATTCAGTTTTTTTGAATAGAGTTTTTGTGCAATTTTTTTATTTTTTTAACATGTTTTATTTATAAAAACAAATTGGAATCCTTCTGAATCATGAGAAAGTTCAAATTTTTTTAGTTTTTGAAATTAAATTGTATTTGTATTTAGATTAAATATGTCGAATGTACTTTAATATACCAAATATTAATTACTGTTCTATAAAAAAAGATACCACATCATCAGTGACATGGTATCTGGTTATTAAATTATGTGGGTGTCAAAACCATTTGATGACACCCTATGATATGGATTAAAAAACTGACGCACTACTTATACTTGTAGAAGCCCTCTCCTGCATTTATACCGGTCTTACCCTCATCTATGTATTTCTTAAGGATAACTCCTATCTTGGCAGGAATAGAATCAGGGTCTGAAGTAGCAAGCGGATCCATCATGTTTTATATTGTACGCAGTAGTAAGTCCTACAATGTCTAATATCTGGAAAGGTCCTAGAGGAGAACCTGTGCCGAGCCTCCAGGTGAGGTCTATGGTAGCAGGATCAGCTACTTCCTTAGCTAAAAGCATCTCGCCTGACTTAAGGAAAGGAACCAGCATCGAGTTAAGTATATACCCTGGCTGCTCTTTCTGGAGCTTAAGTGGAACCATTGCTATGTCCTCTGCAAATTTAGCTACCTCATCGTAAGCTGCCTTATCGGTTCCGTCATGTCCCATAATCTCCGCAGTATTGCTCTTCCATATATTGTTTGCAAAATGAATGGCAAGATACTTTTCAGGTTTGGTAAAGCAGTGCCTAAACTGGCTTGGAATCATTGTTGATGAGTTGGTAGCAACAATCGTTTTATCCTCAAGTACCGCATTTAACTTGGTATAGAAATCCACCTTAGCCTCAGGATTTTCAGCCATCGATTCAATAACTAAGTCGCAATCCTTCACTGCTTTTTGCCAAGTCAGTTTTCATACTTCAGGTTCTTATAAGCCTCTTCCACCTTATTCTTTAACTCTTCTATACTCTCTGCAGTAGCATTTTTCAATATCAGGAATCAGTCCTCTTGAAACCATCGCTCCTTTTTACGCCTGCTTTAGCCTTTTGCTGCTTCAAGCTCAGTTAGATAAATACCACGCAAACGTTCAATCTTTGGCTTAGTTCTTTCAATTGACTCTACACTTCTAAGCCATAGGGTTACATTGAAGCCTCTGTATGCTGTCTGAAAAAGCAATCTGGCTTCCAAGTACTCCTCCACCTGCAACTACTACATTTTTTTGATACTCATATACATCCTCCTTGCACGTTTTGTTAATCGCTTCACAAATTCAAAGCTATGCTTTTGGTATAATAATACTCTTAAAGCATTTTTGCTGTCAATTGTGTAATTTATTAATCTTTTTTTCATATTTTACTGTAATAATTATATAATTATCAAAATATTATCAAGGAATAGATCAGGATCTTTTTCGATATAACTATCACTATGAAATAACAGAACATGTAAGTATAGTAGTAAAAACCAGGACGGAAACTTATAGTACGCCTGTATAATAAAAAGATACCACATCATAGACATGGTATCTTTTTCGTTAACAGTTCATCAACTCTTCATTTTACTTATAGTAATATTATGCAGATCCAAGTGGCATTGACACTTGTAACATTTAACCTTAGCTAATAAACATGGCAAGGTCTTAGCTTGCCTTCACTATATATCCGGCTCTCAACGGTATATCATTTTATCTCATATATCCATCTCTCAGGAGCAGGTATTCTTCCAAGCTGGATGCCTGTAAGGGTATCATAAAGCTTCTTAATAACAGGCCCCATTTCTTCTGCACCGTACTTAAAGGCTATCTCTTTGCCGTGGTCTACCACTCTTGCGACAGGACTTATTACAGCTGCAGTTCCACAAAGACCGCATTCTGTAAAGTCTTTTACCTCACTAAGATATACTTCTCTTTCCTCTACCTTTAGTCCAAGCATATGCTCTGCCACATAGAGGAGGGAGCGCCTTGTAATAGACGGAAGAATAGTCTCAGACTTAGGTGTAACCACAGTTCCCTCCTTTGTTACAAAGAGGAAGTTGGCTCCTCCAGTCTCCTCAACCTTTGTCCTTGTAGCTGCATCGAGATACATGTTTTCTGCATAGCCCTCATTGTGAGCAACTACTATAGGATGTAAGCTCATCGCATAGTTAAGTCCCGCTTTGATATCTCCTGTCCCCCTTGGAGCGGCTCTATCAAAATCGCTTACCTTTATAGATATTCCCTTAGTTCCTCCCTTAAAGTAAGGACCTACAGGTGTAGTAAATACTCTAAACTGATACTCGTCAGCAGGCTTTACTCCAATGACAGGGCTGATACCAAAGGCATAGGGCCTTACATAAAGTGTTGCACCATGGCCATATGGAGGTACATAGGCTTCATTCGCCTTAACTGTCTTTAACACAGCATCTACAAATCTATCCTTGGTAAATACAGGGATTTCCATTCTCTTGCAGGATGCCTCAAATCTTTCACCATTTAAGTCAGGTCTGAAGGTAACTATCCTTCCATCCTCTGTAGTATAGGCTTTCAGCCCCTCAAAGCAGGTCTGTGCATACTGAAGCACTCCAGCACATTCACTCATCACTATTTGGTCATCAGAAGTAAGCTCTCCCTCATCCCAGGCACCGTTTTTATAGTTTGATACATATCTTTTATCTGTTTTCATATAGCCAAAGCCAATATTGCCCCAGTCTAAATTTGCCTTTTCCATATTTCCCTCCGAATATTATGTGATTTTACACAGGAAACCGTCCTGTTTTTGCAGTTTACCTGCTTATGCAGTTCACTTGCCTGTAAGCCCTGCATAGTCTTCTGCAAAATGATATGGCTGTATATAGAATTTTATCTGTTTCACAGTCTAGCACCGCATCTTACCACTGTCAACAAAACTTACGATTTGTTATAGTTAATATAACCTGGAAAAATAACCTTGCTTTTTCTAAGTTCTGTAGCGGTTAAATGGCAGCTAAGCCACTATCTAAGTCTCCTATAATAGCCCTAGCTGACCTGCAACAGCCTTAGGTACGTAGGCCTTTACTTTGATGCCGTCACCCTCATATTCTTCTGATAAGAGCTGGCCTTTCTTTCTGATAACAGATATTTTGGAGGTATCTGCATAGGAAAGAACAGTATCAATAAGCACCTTGCCTTCCCTAAGTATCTCTGTAATCTTACTTAAAAGTTCATCTATCCCTTCTCCTGTCTTAGCTGAACCCTTTACTATAGCATCCGCTTTGATATCCTTTATTATCCTTTCTTTTTCAAGCTTATCCTGCTTGTTTAAGAATGTAATAACAGGCTTTCCAGTCACCTTTAGTTCTTCAAGAGTCCTATACACCACCTTCATCTGCTCATCCACCTCAGGATTTGAAGCATCAGCCACATGGAGAATCAGGTCTGCATATTTCGCTTCTTCCAGTGTGCTCTTAAATGCATCTACCAGATTGTGAGGAAGTTTGCTGATAAAGCCTACGGTATCGGTAAATAATACCTCTTCTCCATCAGGGATTTTAAGGTTTCTGGTGGTAGGATCAAGGGTTGCAAAGAGCTTGTCTTCTGCTAGTATACCTGCATCTGTAATCTTGTTGAGAAAGGTTGATTTACCTGCATTGGTATAGCCTACAATGGCTATCACAGGTATACCGTCCGACATCCTGTGCTTTCTAAGTGTTTCTCTTGAGCTTTCAACCTTTTCTATCTCGCTTCTTAGCTGGCTTACCCTCTCTCTTATTGCTCTTCTGTCAGACTCGAGCTTTGACTCACCGGGACCTCTGGTACCTATACCTCCTCCAAGTCTTGAAAGGTTCTTACCAAGCCCTGTAAGCCTTGAGGAGCGGTATTTTAATTGGGCAAGCTCTACCTGTAGTTTACCCTCACTGGTCTGAGCGTGAGCAGCAAATATATCAAGGATGACCAGAGTTCTGTCTAGCACCTTTATGTCCAGTTCGTCTTTTAGATTGGAAAGTTGAGCAGGAGAGAGTTCATCGTCACAGACTATCCCATCTGCGCCAAGCTCCTCTGCAAGTTCCCTTATCTCGTCCACCTTTCCCTTTCCTACATAAGTAGCCTTGTTGATGGACTCGAGATTCTGTATCACCCTGCCTACCGTCTCTCCACCTGCTGTTTCAAGCAGTTCTTCAAGCTCTGTAAGGCTTTCTTCCATCCTGTCCTTGCCTGTTTCTACTCCTACAAGGATGAATTTTTTTCTTTTATTTCTGATGTTTGTATCATATATTCTCCTACTTTGACTTCCTTGTTGAAAGGAAGATTATTTCTCTTGCCATTTCCTTGTCTTCAGGATAAAAGCTTGCCATACTCAAGGGCTGCTTCATAAGCCTTGTCATAGTCGGTAAGCTTTTTTCATTTAGCACTACCTTCTTTTTGCATAAGCTGCTTCATAGCTGATATATCCTCTAAAGGCAAGGCCTTTGGTTACATAGGTTAAGGCCTCTTCATATTTTTTTCTTCTTTCATAAGACAGTCAGCTATGCTGTCATACCAGCCTGAAAGAGTCACTCTTCCCTTTATCTTGCGCATATTTTTCAAATAATTCCCCAGCTCCTTTGTAGTCTCCTTCATCCATAGCAATTTTAGCAAGGTAATAAGAGCTTTCGAGTATTCCCTTTGTATAGGCTGTATTTAGATATTCTTTTGCCTTATCATTATTGCCTCTCAAATATTCTAAAATGCCCGCATTGTAGCCACTTAGAGCATCTGTTATCTTGATACCTGCTGCCCTGTTAAGCACTTCCGTAGCCTTTTCTTTTTCTCCCTTTGCAACAAGGACTTCATATTTTCCAAAATACGCGCTGAAGTTAGATGCATCTCTCTCAATCGCATAATCATAGTTTGTCACTGCTTTGACAGCATCTCCCATTGCAGCATAAACTTCTGCAAGTTGGCTATACAGGCTCACATCAGGCTTTTTCACATTTAGCATCTCTTCATATATATCCGCAGCCGCCTGATATTCACCTAGCTTTATATCTGTAAGCGCGATATATTTTTTGATGTCATTATCAAGTGAAGAAGCTTCTTTGATTGCAGCCGCACTTGCAAACTGAGCTAAGGCTTCGTTATATTTTCCAAGCTTAAGATAGGCAATGCCCTTGCCCCTGTGTAGAGATTTGTTGTTCTCTCTTACTATCTGATTGTCTTTAGGCGAATAGCCCTTATCAAAATAATTGATGGCAGCCTCATACTCCTCAAGGCCGATATCAGCAAAGCCTGCCGCTATATAGAATTCAGCCTTATCCGAGCTCTTCCCTATGGCCTCTTCGTAGGCTTCAAGAGCATCCTCATACTGTTGCTTTTCCATCAGCTTATTACCTGTTTTATAATATGAATTAGCTGAGCTCCCACCGCAGGATGTTAAAAATACACTCAGGCAAAGCAGGGCCGTTATTCTTATCTTATCCAAAATCATGACTTATCACCTCCGAATAAAGTTCATCTCAATAGTATTGTAAAACATCAGGGTTGTCAACAAAGTTATCCTCAATTACTCACGAAACATCCTTAGATTATAGTAATAAGACTGCGGGAGACATTGTGATATTTCCTGTATATCGTATAATATGAAGTGTTGTCTAAGAACAAAGGTAGTTATCCGATAAATCTATAGAAAATGAGCAGATAGCAGGCTCTAATCCCCCTGCACAGGCTTAGTCTATGCTAAAAATTTCCCTCTTGACATTTCTTATATATGTGTTTATAATTGATTCGTTGACTTAGGGGATTGGTCAAATGGTATGACAAGGGTCTCCAAAACCTTTAGCGGGGGTTCGATTCCCTCATCCCCTGTACTATAGGAAGCAGAAATGCTTCCTTTTTTTATTATATTTGCATTGAGCTTCTTCTGATGATATCATCTAAATAAAGCTAGGTTGATTGTTTCAGATAGGGAGGAGTTAGTAACTTCTCTCTATCTATATAACGCATAAACTTTGGTTATTTTGTACACTTTTTTTGACTTATTTTTTTGTGCACTTTGCCGTTGTCAAATATATTTGTTTATTTTATAATTTTAACTATCGATGTGAGTTATAATAATATTTTTCTTAGCATTTTGTGATTTGCTTGAAATGTATCTGATATCTGGCTGTATGAATGTTGCCTTTCTCCCCAATACTCATTGCAAAAATCTTCAGTTTACCGGTATCTAATATCTGGCATTTTAGATTATTCTAACCTCATCCAATTTCTTCAGCTTAAGTATCTAACTCTTACTTAGCAGGAAAATCTATTTAACATTTTAACTTCTTCTGCTATAATAGCCATAGAGGCATTATAGCAAACTCAAAGAAAGAAAGGACTATATGCCTACAAAGAAAAAATTTGAAAAGTATGCAAAACTGCTCAATCCAATCGATGATTTGATGTTTTGCAAGATGGCGGAACACAAGGAGTTCTGCGAAGAGATTTTAAGAGTTATCCTCGAAGATGATGAGCTGACTGTCTTAGAGGCTATTCCTCAGTGGCAGGGAAAGAACCTACTTGGCCGTTCTGTGGTTTTGGATGCCAAATGTGTAACCGGCGATGGACGGCAGATTAACATCGAAGTTCAAAAGGCGAATGACGATAATCATCTAAAAAGAGTCCGCTACAATGCAGCCATCTTAACTACAAATATAGCTGAAACAGGGACTAAGTTTGAGTTCATACCGGATGTCTGCATTGTATTTATATCTAAGTTTGATATATTTGAAGGAGGTCTCCCCATCTACCACATAGACAAGGTAGTTAGGGAAACTGGTCAGGTGATAGAGGATGGTCTGACTGAGATATTTGTAAATACGGTTAATTATGACGGTTCTAAGCCTGCAAGGCTGATGAAGTTGTTTACTGAGAATGATGCTTACAGTGAGGATGAGTTCCCTGTAACAAGTGAACTAAAATCCAGATTGAAGTCAAGTGAAGGAGGTAGCAGGGCTATGAATGAAATCATTGAAAAAGCTTATTAGTGATGAGAAGAGAGAAAGTGAATTACTAGGCGAAAAGCGAGGTAGAGAGGAAGGCAGAGAGGAAGGTGCAAAAAAGATCGCCAAAACTATGATTAAAGAGGGACTTTCCACTGAACTTATAATGAGGTATACAGGGCTGCCTGAAGAGATAGTTACTGCTTTACAGAGTTAAGTTTATACTATCTTAACCCACATCAAGTCTTAAGCCAAGTATCTTAGAGGATGCTCTTTAAGGTTAAAATATGTTGAAAATCCCATAAAATAGCTGTTTTACCCTTGCTTTTGGCCGAGTTTACGCCTAAGCTAGGCCTTTATTACATGTTTTTATGGGTTTTTAGATTAATTTAGAGGGCTGAAACCTGTAGTTATTTAGCTTGATTTGGGATTATATTACTATTTCTCAGAATTGCAACCCATTCTCAAATCTTTTTTTGGTAAATTTAATTAAATGATGTGGGTGTCAAAAGTATTTGACACCCATTGATACAGGATTGCTACAGCTGCGCTTTTCGCAATCCTTGCAAAAATACTCGTAATCCGCTCATTTTTTTGCAAAAAATGGCTACTTACTCATATTTTTTGCGCGTCAAAAGATAATAAATTCTCTTGCAAGCAAGCTTGCATCGAATTTTTTTATACTTTTTGACACTTGTATCATTAAACTATTGTCAAGAAGATTAACTTATGATAAACTACTTTCAAAAAAAGGAGGAATAGAGATGAAGATTTACAAAAGCAGACCTTTTGCACTTATTTATAATGCGGTTATATATCTCTTTGGTATAGCGGCAGTTCTTGTCATCGCCTGGGTAGTGTCATCAGGAAATGTTAAGATTTCTATAGGTGTTGCAGCTTTAGTCTTCTTACTTATGTTGTTCTCATTTCTTTCCCAAATGAAAATGAAAAATAATAGTAAACGGTAATACTGTTACTTTCATCACAAAGAAATCATCAAATACATATAGTATTGATGAGTGTGGTTTCTCTTCAAAAAAATAGTTAATCATGATGATTTGAATCTGACTGTAACTGACGGAACAAATACCGAATACTATGACTGCTCTTTTTAGGCTATACCAAGTATATGGAACTTTTAGAAGACTTAAAGCTTACCGGAGATAATCAGAAGTCTATTAAACTTGAAACTAAAAAATAAAACTGATAAAGGAGAAACAAAATGAACGAATTAGTTACCCTGTTAAAAGGACTTCCTACATGGAGCTATTTTGTAGTGGGACTTATATTATTTTATCTGTTATCATTTATATTTTACTCAAAATATTCAAAAAACAGAAAGAAAACATTGATGAATCAAAATCCTGATGCCGCACTAGTATATTGCGGAACCACCCAGTCAGGTATTAAGACTGTAGCAATTAATATACATACTATTGACGGTGTTAAGCATGCTGACTGGTTCAATGAAGGTTTAAATCTTGTCTACTCTGTAACTGCAGGTACTCATACAATAGAAGCTTCTGCTACCACATCAAGACCTGGAATTTTACATAAAACAGTTAACGAAATCTTTGGACCTGCTAAACTTGAAGTTGAAGTTGAGCCTCGTAAAAAATACGGCTTAGGCTTCGATGTTAAAGAAAAGAATTTTACTTTTACAGAAATACAACAATAGTTTTTCTTTTATCCAGCTTCTTTCAGATGCGAGGGCGTCACAGGCATCCTTGCCTTCGGCACATCCTTACCACTACCTGGTGGATTCGGGACTGCGCCCGTTAGAAATGTGCGCCGCTAGGCGCACCCTCAAAAAGCAGGCACCTTGAACTTGGTGCCTGCTCTCTTTTATCCCTTATAAAATAATCCAAGTAAAATAAATGCCATAACTATTACCGGAAGGATATAGGTCATATAACCTCTCGTCCAGAACTGAACCTTAAGCCCCTTTCCTTTGCCCACTTCTTTAACGAAGTTCTCAAATCCCAGCCTTATCCGTTCTTATATTTGATAAGTTGGGGAGTTTCTATTGTTTTTTATTTTTCAAGTACTTCATTTATAGCTTTAATAAGCTCATCCAAATCCATCTCCGAACGCTCGCTCATTATCCTCACTGTGGCTTTCGGTATCATAACTCTCCCCATCGGAGAATTTAACATTTTAAACTTAGAGTTTATCTTAGGAAGCTCCTCTTTAAGCTGTGGACAAAATGCTAACAAGTCTGTAAGCTTTGTATCCGGAGTTACTTCTATTTTCCCTTCCCCGCTTACAGTTTCATCTGTCTTTTCATCAGTTTTCTCAACATCTGCCACCTGTGCTTCCTCATCACTTCCTGTAGCATCTCCCTTAAGTCCGCCATCCCAGGTAAGTAAAGTTCTTGACCCCTGAAGTTTTCTGATTCTTGTACAATCCTGCATAACCTCGAGCACTCCCTTGAAGTTGCCCTCTTCATCTCTGACTGCAGCATAATATATGTAGATAAACACTCCGGGCTTATTTATCCAGAAATCGGCATGATCCTGCTCTCCGTTTCTGAACTTCTCTACAATCTCTTCTACTATATGCACACTTTTTCTTGGATGACAGTTCTTCACATCTCTGCCTATCACGTTCTTACTTCTTGGAAAAATCCTATGGTCTGTATCCGAATAAAACTTCACTATTTCATTCTCATCCACAAAAGATATATCAAGAGGAAGATTTTGGAATATCATGTTTATCTGATTAAGCGTTAATTTACCGGTAGTTACATCAAGTTCCTCATCATTTCCCGAAGCAAAGCCATATTTCCCAAGAAGGCCTGCAAGTTCACTGATAAATCCCTCATTTACTGCTTTGCCTGAAACATCTTTACTGCCGGCTTCTTTTTACTTCCTCTTTGTTGCCGCCCACTCCAAAGGCAAAGCCTATTTCAAGATCTCCGGATTTCATATCCTCAAACTCTTCCTGATTGATAAGCTTAAGAGAGGTTGGATAAAGAATGGTCTCTTCCTTGCTCATAAGGTCTTCCACATCATATACTAAGGTGGTCTGTTTATCTATAAATTCGTCTTCTTTTCCCTCCTCAAGCAAGGCCCTTAACTCCGATATTTCATCTCTTATAAAATCATCAAGAGTCCACATTGTTGTTGTAGGCCTGGTAAAAACCCTTTTTTTCTCAAGCACCGGATATAGCTGATTCTGTTTTTCTTGACAGATGAATACGGAATTCTTTGAGTTTATCATAAAGTTCAAACCACTGGTTCTTAATAACAGGGTACTGAACTAAATCTTCAACTGACCTAAGAAGCTTTCTCATTTCATCATTTTCCTCAAAATACCTGAGAATAGGATGAGATTCATCTAATTTAGGACGCCCTGTAACAAGTATGCCATCAAAAAAAGCTCCATCATTTTTTTGTATGTCTTCTTTACGGCATTCATCATCTTCCTCCTCTGTAAGCTCCTGTTCAGCAAGCGCAATCTCTTCAGGGGTAAGAGTTGTCACCTTCTCTTTAAGCAATTTCCTCGCTTCTTCAAGGTTGTACTTTCCGTCATTATAGGCTTTTTTAATTTCAAGTACTGCCGCTAATTTATCCATATCTGCATTTTTTTAAAATGATTTTTTTCATCTTTTTCGTTATTCATATTTTCATCTCCTTAACCTACTGTTTTGATATGAGTTAGTCTTCACTAAGCATTGTATCAGATTTTATTATTTTTGTCATTGATTGTTTGAAATTACTTATATTTGCATTAAGCTTCTTCTGATGTCGAGGGCGCCATAGGCATCCTTCCCACTACCTGGCGGATTCGGGACTGCACCCGTTAGAAACGTGCGCCGCTAGGCGCACTCTTCAAAAAAACAGGCACCTAAAATTGGTGCCTGCTCTTTTATCCCTTATAAAAATAATCCAAGTAAAATAAGAGCCATAACTATTACCGGAAGGACATAGGTCATATAGCCTCTCATCCAGGACTGAACCTTAAGCCCCTTTCCTTTGTTGGCTTCTTTAACGAAGTTCTCAAATCCCCAGCCTCTCTTACTGATACAAAAGATAACAAATATAAATGAACCAATAGGGAGAATAAGGTTACTTACAAGGAAGTCTTCCAGATCAAGAAAGCTTGTTCCTTTGCCAAGTGGCTCTATAAAACTAAGTACATTAAATCCCAGCGCACAGGGAAGTGAAAGTATGAGTACCGCTATACAGTTTACCACACTTGCCTTCTTTCTGTGCCAGCCTGTAATGTCCATAGTGCAGGCAAGGATGGTTTCAAATACCGCAAGCACTGTAGAAAAGGCTGCAAAGCTCATAAATACAAAGAAAAGACTGCCCCAAACCCTGCCAAGAGGCATATTGTTAAATATATTCGGAAGGGTTATGAAGATGAGGCTTGGACCGCTGTCAGGCTGTACTCCGTAGGTGAAGCAGGCAGGGAATATGATAAGTCCGGATACGATTGCCACAAAGGTGTCAAGGATAGCAATGTGAACAGATTCTCCCATAAGGCTTCTCTCATTGCCTATGTAGCTGCCAAATATAGCCATCGAACCTATCCCTATACTGAGGGTGAAAAATGCCTGATTCATAGCTGAAACTACAACCTTTGACCAGCCTATTTCACTTACCTTATCCACATTTGGTAATAGGTAAAAGCTAAGTCCTTCTGCGCTTCCTTTCATAAGGATACTGTTTAGGGCAAGAATTACCATTATAATAAGGAGACTTGACATCATCCATTTACTTACCTTCTCAAGTCCTTTTTGAAGTCCCAGGGAATTGATGAAGAAGCCGACTATTACTACAACAGCCATATAGCCTACCTGTATGGAAGGAGAGCTAAGCATACCTCCAAAGAGTCCCGTGGCTCCGTCTTTATCAAGTCCTTCAAAATCGCCTCTTGCCATTGACACAAATACTTAAGCATCCAACCTGCAACTGTGGTGTAGAACATCATAAGTATATAGTTACCTGCCATACATACAATGCCGTGCAGATTCCATTTGCTGCCACGAGGTGCTATTCTCTGATACAGATGAATAGGACTCTTTCTACTCGCCCTTCCCATAGAGAATTCCATTGTCATAACAGGGATGCCGAGAACCGCAAGGAAGAATAAGTAAATCAGTACAAATATTCCTCCTCCGTTCTGCCCTGCAAGATAAGGAAACTTCCACACATTTCCAATACCTATCGCACAGCCCGCACTTATAAGTATGAAGCCAAGCCTGCTCTCAAGTCTTTCTCTTGTACCTTTTTTTCCGGCATTTGCAATTATCCTCTCTCTCATTTTGTAGTAATATCTAAGCCCTATCGTCCGGAGACTTTATATGCCCGCATTTTTAAGAACGGGCTTACCTATGCTTAGTGCTTATATCCTGCGTTTAGAACTCATAGTCATAGCAGATTCTCTCAGCCATAAATGGCTTGATTTTCGCCATACCTACAGCTATGTGGTCAGGATGAGCAGCATAGGTTTTTAAGTGCCTCTTCATTTTCAAATACCGTATCAAGAAGTACATCAACTGTTGAGCCTTCCATTCCTTCGGTATTTACCTTGATTTCTACTATCTCTTTAATTCTGTCTTTAAGTCCTAAAAGACCTTCTTTAATCTCCTTTTTTTACCTTATCTTTCTCTTCTTTACTCAGTTCTTCTTTCAGTTTCCATAAAACAATGTGCTTTTACCATATTTTCCCTCCTCGTTTGATTTGTTTCCATTTTTAACATGGATTTTTACTTAAAAATACTTTCTTATATGTCATATTAACTATGGCACTTAGGAATGATACCCCAAGTTTAAAAATATATACAAGACAATTTAAAAAAGAATTTATTCTGACAATATTATGATTTATATGATTTATGCCGATATAATTTACGTGCCTGCGGTTAGCTAAAAAAATAGTATTTTAACTTTCGCAGTCACAAAAAAACAAGTTGCTAAAATGATATTTTTCACAATATTTCGTATAGCAATAGCAATAAATTTAATTTGAAGATGATTTTTGTTATTTTTATATTTTCTAACGAAAATCTGAACAAAAATCACCAATGTTGATTGACTATACCTAAGTATTGCGATAAAATATAAGATAGGTTTTTTTGATAGAAAAAAATCCTATACTATAATACCCGAGAGGCGGTGATGATTATTGTCAACTGATTCAATCAGCGTTATTCGCGAGGCCGAAAAACAGGCCGAAGCCAGCGAACGTGAAGCAAAAAGAACAGGCTGCTGAAATTATTTCAAGAGCCCATTCTGAAGCAAAAGAAGTTGTTTCCGCAAAGATTTCTGCTGCTAAAGCTGAAGCAGAAGCTAAGCTTGCTGAGCTAAGCAAAGCTAATGAAAGCTATCTGCAGAAGGCGGAGAGCGAAAGCTCTGAAGAAGTAAAGGCACTTCGTGCTCAGGCAGAAGGCAAGAAACGGGAAGTGGCAGGAAATGTTACTGAGATGTTGTTCTAAATTTCTCCGTTGCACATCTGCTAAAAAGGCATTAAAAAAATAACAAGAAAGGAGGAGTTAAAACATGTCCGTACTACCTATGAAACGCGTGTTCATAGCTGCCCTTAAAAAGGATAGAAAGAATATTCTCGAAAGCCTTCAAAGACTTGGCGTACTTGAGATAAACACAGATGCAGGCAAAGAAATCTTTACCGGCAAAGACGGCGAAGCAGACACCTTCTTTAAGCAAACTGATACATCCTCTGCCAAGACTACATTTGAGAAAAATGCAAATCTTGCTACTCAGGCGATATCAGTCCTTGACAGAGAAGCACCTGTAAAATCCGGAATGATGGATTCATTTGCAGGCAGAGACAAGATGAGCTGTTCTGATTATGAGGCACTTGTGGCTAAGCGTGACGAGATTATGGATGTGGTCTACGAACTGAACAGTCTTAACAAAAAGCAAGGCCGAAGCTGAAGCTGAAATTCCAAAGCTTCTAAATCAAAGAGAAACTCTTGCTCCGTGGCTTGGATTCGAGCTTCCGCTTGATTACAAAGGTACTAAACATACCAAAGCATTCATCGGAACATTTCCTACTGCTTACGATCAAAGCTCTTTGCAGCTTGCATTTGCCGAAAAGGCACCAAATGTACAGAAAGTAGATATCTCCATCATTAGCAGTAACGAGGAACAGACTTGTGTCCTCATTATCTGTCACAACACCGACGCAAAGGAAACTGAGGACGCTCTTCGCGCCTTAAGCTTTGCTAGACCGGCTCTTCCCGGTGTGAGTTCCTGCGGAGCAGGAAAAAGAGTATTGCCAGGATCTGGCAAAACAGGAAGAAATCATTAAGACTTCTACAAATAAGATTGTAGAGCTTGCATCAAGAAGAAGTGAAATTACTTTCATGGTCGACTACTTCACAATGAGAGCCGACAAATACGGCGTTATCGGTGGACTTTTCCAGTCTAAGAGAGTATTTTTGCATCACCGGTTATATACCGGAAAGAGAGGTCAAAAACTCTTGATAGTGCCATCACTTCTAAGTTTGACTGTGTTGTTGAATACAGCAATCCTTCTGACGATGAGGATGTACCTGTTAAATTATCAAACAACGCTTATGCTTCCCCTATTGAGGGAGTTGTTGCTGGTTATGCACTTCCCGGAAAGGGTGAGGTTGATCCAACCTTCATTGCTTCTTTATTCTATTATGGACTTTACGGCCTTATGCTTTCAGATGCCGCTTATGGTCTGATAATGGTATTTGCTACTCTCTTTATACTTACTAAATTCAAGGGCAGACTTGAAGAAGGTACAAAGAGAATGATGCAGATGTTCTTAGGTTGTGGTATAGGTACGACGATTTGGGGTTTTATCTTCGGAAGTTTCTTCGGAGATGCAATACCTAAATTTACAGGAACTTTCTTAGGAAAAGAAGTTAACTTACCTTATTTACTCGATCCTATTAAGGATCCGGTAACCTTACTTGGTATAGCATTCATTATCGGTATAGTCCATCTTCTCTTTGGACTCGGAATTGCACTTTATACCTACTTGAAACAGGGTAAGATAATTGAAGCTGTATTTGACGTAATATGCTGGTATCTTTTCTTTGGCGGTCTTTTGGGACTGTTACTTACTACAGAAATGATTCAAAAATATGTTCAAGTTCAGCATTAACTTCCCACAGGCAGTTGTCACACTCTTCACAGTATGTGCCATTGTCGGAGCGTTGGGAATTCTCGTAATGGGAGGCAGAGAGTCGACCAATCCTCTTAAGAGGCTTCTTAAAGGTCTTTATGCACTTTACGGCATAAGCGGATATTTAAGTGACGTACTCTCCTACTCAAGACTTCTTGCTCTTGGTCTTGCTACAGGTGTTATTTCTCAGGTATTTAACACAATCGCAGTTATGCCGGGCGGAAGCTTATTTGGACTTATATTCTTCATAGTAATATTTGTCGTAGGACATACCATTAACATTCTCATCAATGCGCTTGGTGCTTACGTGCATACCAACCGTCTTGAGTACGTTGAGTTCTTTTGGTAAGTTCTATAATGGTGGCGGAAAGGAATTTGTCCCTTTCACCGAAAAATACAAAAATATTTTGTAGTTAAAGAAAAAAATAAAAAACAAACTAATTAAAAATTTGGAGGTAATTTTTTTATGTCAGGTTTAGGTCTTTTCTTTGCAGTTCTTGGTGCTGCACTAGCAGCAGGTGTTGCAGGTGCCGGTTCAGCTAAGGGTGTTGGTATTGCAGGTCAGGCTGCAGCAGGTGTTGTTACTGATGATCCTAGCCAGTTCGGTCGTGTTCTTGTATTACAGCTTCTTCCTGGTACACAGGGTATTTACGGTCTTCTCATTGCCTTCATTGCACTCCTTAACCTTGGAGTAATCGGTGGTAATGTTCAGGAGATTTCACTTGTTAAGGGACTCGCTTATTTTGCAGCTTGTATGCCTATAGCTATTGCAGGCTATGTATCAGCTGTATTCCAGGCTAAGGCTGCTGTTGCTTCTATCGCACTCGCTGCAAAGCGTCCTGACCAGTTCGGTAAGTCAATGATCTTCCCTTCAATGGTTGAGACTTATGCGATCTTAGCACTTCTTGTTTCCTTCCTTGCACTCATCGGTGTTAACGGAATGAATTTCTAACTTCCGCTAAATCATCTTTATAAAGTACGAATTTAGAAATTTAGCCGTTCTTTCAAAAGCAAAACGAGGAAGAACGCCCGCTGACATACAGATTGTAATGTCAGCATTTCGTAAAAAAATAATAACAAGGAGGCAACATGACAGGGATTAGAAAAAAATCACCAGCGAAATCAAAGCTGATGCCGATAAAAGTATAGCTGCCATCATTGATAAGGCTAATGCTGAGGCTAAAAGCATTCTCGCAGGTGCTGAAAAAGAAGCCGCAGAAGCAATCGAAAAAGTAAATCACGATGTTTCTGTTCGCCTGTCTGCCAGCAAATCCACTGCTGAATCAGCTGCTGCTCTTAAAAAGCGCCGTCTGATTCTTGAGGAAAAGCAAAAACTGATAGGTGAAGTAATAGAAGAAGCTAAGAGTTTAATCTATGCTCTTCCTGATAACGTATATTTTGAAAAAAATATTAAAAATTAGCAGAAAAAGAATGTAAGTCCTGCTGAAGGTACAATCATCTTCAATGCAAAGGATCTTTCAAGACTTCCTGCTGACTTTGAAACAAAGCTTAACGTGGTTGCAGTAGCAAAGGGCGGCAAGCTCACTGTATCTAAAGAAACCCGTCCTATAGACGGCGGTTTTGTACTTCTTTATGAAGGTATAGATCAGAACTGCTCTATAACCTCACTTTTTGAGACAAATATAGAGGCAGTACAGGATAAAATTCAGAAACTCTTGTTTTAACCATGAAAAAACCTGGAGGTAATATGTCAGAAGAATATGTTTATGCGGTCGCGAGAATCCGCAGTGCTGAGCTTCATCTTTTAACAAGCTCGGTTCTCGAATCTCTCCTCGCCGCAAAAAGCTATGATGAATGCCTTCGCCTGTTATCAGACCATGGTTGGGACATAGATGATTCAATGTCTTTATCCACCATACTGAAGAACGAGAGGGATAAGACTTGGAAATTCATTTCTGAGCTTGTTCCGGATCCACATGTCTTCGATGTATTTCTCTATGCAAATGATTATCACAATCTTAAGGCCGCAGTTAAGTCTGCCGCTGAACAGATAGACCGTGATGACATTTACTTAGCAAAGGATCAGTGCTCAATAGATCCTGAAATCATCCGTAAGGCGCTAGTACAGAGGGAATTTTCCTCACTTCCATCTGATATGCAGAAGGTTGCTTGGGAAGCCCTTGATACTCTTTTACACACAGGCGATGGTGGGCTTTGCGATATCATTATCGACAAGGCTGCACTTACTAAAATATATGAGTCCGGCAAAAAATCAGGTAATGAAATACTTGAATTGTACGGAGAACTCACTGTAGCAGCCGCAAATATAAAGACTGCTATAAGAGCTTGTATGATAGGCAAGGATATTTCCTTCCTTGAAAAGGCACTTGCTCCATGTGATTCTCTCAATGTAGACAGACTTGCAAAAGCCGCTACAGAAAGCCTTGATGCAATTTATGAATATCTTTCACACACAGCCTATTTGGATGCAGTTCCTGAGATTAAAAAATCCCCTTCAGCATTTGAACGGTGGTGTGATAATCTGATAATTGCAAAAATACGTCCACAGCGTCACAATCCGTTTTCAATCGGACCTCTTGCGGCTTATATACTTGCGAGAGAAAATGAAATAAAATCTGTGAGAATTATACTCTCAGGCAAGGTTAACAACCTTTCTGATGATTCTCTCAGGGAAAGGGTAAGGGAAACGTATGTCTAGAATAGCAGTTATGGGAGACATAGATAGTATCTATGGTTTCGGTGCTCTTGGTTTTGACACCTTCCCTTTTACCGACCAGGCTGAAGCAGCCAAGAAGCTTCGCGAGCTTGCAGATATGGACTACTCCATCATCTACATGACAGAGGCTCTTGCTGAGAAATTAAACGACTTGATTGATCATTATAGGGAAGAGATGCTTCCTGCAATCATACTCATTCCAGGAGTTTCTGGCAATACCGGCAAGGGAATAGAGTTAGTTAAAAAGTCTGTGGAACAGGCAGTTGGTTCAGATATCATCTTTAATAACTAAGGAGCATAATAATGAATACAGGAACAATCAAAAAAATCGCCGGACCTCTTGTTATAGCTAGAGGTATGGGCGGAGCAAATATGTTCGACGTTGTTCGTGTAAGTGAGCAGCGTCTTATAGGAGAAATCATCGAAATGCACGGTGATGAAGCTTCTATACAGGTTTACGAAGAGACCTCCGGTCTTGCTCCGGGAGCACCTGTTGAGTCAACAGGACACCCTATGAGCGTTGAGTTAGGACCTGGTCTTATCGGAAGTATTTACGACGGAATTCAGCGCCCTCTTGACGATATCATGAAGGTAACAGGAGGAAACCTCCTCAGCCGTGGTGTTGAAGTTCCTGCACTTAAGCGTGAAAAGGTGTGGCATTTTGTACCTGCTAAGAAGGTAGGCGACAAGATTACACACGGTGATATAATCGGAACAGTTCAGGAAACTCAGGTAGTATCTCACAAGATTCTCGTTCCACAGGGCGTAGAGGGTGAAATCACTGAGATAAATGAAGGCGACTATAAGATTACAGATATGGTGGCTAAGGTTAAGACTGCAAACGGCGAGACTAAAGAAGTCGGCCTTATGCAGAAATGGCCTGTACGTAAGGAGCGTCCTTACAAGCAGAAACTTTCTCCTGATATGCCACTTATCACAGGACAGAGAATAGTTGATACCCTTTTCCCTATTGCTAAGGGTGGTGTCGCTGCAGTTCCAGGACCTTTTGGTTCAGGTAAGACAGTAGTTCAGCATCAGCTTGCTAAGTGGGCAGAGGCTGACATCGTAGTTTATATCGGTTGCGGTGAGCGTGGAAATGAGATGACTGACGTTCTTAACGAGTTCCCAGAGCTTATCGATCCTAAGACAGGCCACTCTCTTATGGAGAGAACAGTTCTTATAGCAAATACCTCAGATATGCCGGTTGCGGCTCGTGAGGCAAGCGTATATACAGGTATTACCATAGCTGAGTACTTCAGAGATATGGGATACTCAGTAGCTCTTATGGCGGACTCTACTTCCCGTTGGGCAGAGGCTCTTCGTGAGATGTCAGGACGTCTTGAGGAAATGCCTGGTGAAGAGGGTTACCCAGCTTACCTTGGTTCCCGTCTTGCACAGTTCTATGAGCGTGCAGGTAGAGTAAAGGTTCTTGGTGAAGAGGATAAAGAAGGAAGCCTTTCTGTTATCGGTGCGGTTTCCCCTGCCGGTGGTGATATATCTGAGCCGGTTACTCAGGCAACTCTGCGTATCGTAAAGGTATTCTGGAGGCTTGATGCTAACCTTGCTTATCAGCGTCACTTCCTGCAATCAACTGGCTTGAGAGTTATTCTCTTTATAACTCAATGGACCCTTGGTTTGCTAAAAAAATATCAGTGAGGACTGGGTTCCTTATAAGAACAGGGTAATGGCTATCCTTCAGGATGAATCAGCCCTTAAGGAAATGGTTCAGCTCGTTGGTGAAGATGCTCTCTCCGCTCCTGACCGTCTTAAGATGGAAGTTGCAAGGTCTGTAAGAGAGGATTTACTCCAGCAGAACGCATTTATGGAGGAAGATACCTATACTTCTCTTCATAAACAGTTCATGCTTATGAAACTTATACTTACTTTCTATGATATTTGTCTTGAGGCTCTTGATAAGGGTGCAAATATCAATAAGCTTATAGCTATGGAAGTTCGTGAGCCTATCGGTCGTTTTAAATATACTGCTGAGGACAAGGTTGATGCAAGATTTAAGGAAATCGAGGCAGCCCTTGCTAAAGAAGCAGATGATGTAGTACAGGAGGTAGACTTCTAATGGCAAAAGAATATAGAACAATACAAGAGGTTGCCGGTCCTCTTATGCTCGTACGCGGCGTAACTGATGTCGCATACGATGAACTCGGTGAAATTGAGCTTGCTGATGGCAGCAGGCGTAGGTGCAGGGTACTTGAGATAGACGATGGTAATGCTCTCGTACAGCTTTTCGAGTCTTCAACAGGTATCAACCTTGAGAGCTCTAAGGTGCGTTTCCTTGGAAGAAGCATGGAGATTGGTGTATCTGAGGATATGCTCTCTCGTGTCTTTGACGGTCTTGGACGTCCTATCGATGGCGGTCCGAAATCCTTCCTGAGGAAAGACGTGACGTAGCAGGTCTTCCCTATGAACCCAGCTGCAAGAAGCTACCCTGAAGAGTTCATTCAGACTGGTGTATCCGCTATTGACGGACTTAATACACTTGTACGTGGACAGAAGCTCCCTATATTCTCAGGTTCAGGTCTTCCACACGCTGAGCTTGCTGCACAGATTGCACGTCAGGCAAAGGTTGTAGGAACAGATGAGCCATTTGCGGTTGTATTTGCAGCTATGGGTATCACCTTTGAAGAGTCTAACTACTTTGTAGAGTCATTCAAGGAAACAGGAGCTATTGACAGGGCTGTTCTCTTTATGAACCTTGCAAATGACCCTGCTGTAGAGCGTATTGCTACTCCTAAGATGGCACTTACCACAGCTGAGTTCCTTGCTTTTGAAAAGGGAATGCACGTGCTTGTTATCCTTACAGATATTACAAACTATGCGGATGCTCTTCGTGAGATATCAGCAGCTCGTAAGGAAGTTCCCGGACGTCGTGGATATCCTGGTTACATGTATACTGACCTTGCTACTATGTATGAGCGTGCAGGCCGTCAGAATGGAAAGAACGGATCTATCACAATGATTCCTATTCTTACCATGCCTGAGGATGACAAGACTCACCCAATCCCTGACCTTACAGGATATATTACAGAGGGACAGATTATTCTTTCCCGTGATCTTTATCGTAAGAAGATTGAGCCACCTATCAACGTTCTCCCATCTCTTTCCCGTCTTAAGGATAAGGGTATCGGCGAGGGCAAGACCAGAGCAGACCATGCAAAATACCATGAACCAGCTCTTCTCAGCTTATGCTCGTGGTAAGGATGCTAAGGAGCTTATGGTCATCCTCGGTGAGGCAGCTCTTTCAGATATAGACAAGCTCTATGCTAAGTTTGCAGACGAATTTGAAGCTACCTATGTATCACAGGGCTTTAGAACAGACAGAAGCATCGAAGAAACCTTAAACATCGGCTGGGATCTCCTCAGAATCCTTCCTAGAAGTGAGCTGAAGAGAATTCGTGACGAGTACCTTGATAAGTACTACGATAAAAAGTAAGATACCGCATAAACGACTTCGTAATACTCACAAATGAGTGTAAGCTTGCTTACAAACTCATTTGTGAGATTACGAAGGGTAACGATACGAAATAGCTTACACGCCAGTGTAAGCTATGAGTAGCGTGCGTTTATGCGTAAAACCGCAAACACGAAATAGACTACGCGTCAGCGGAGTCTATGAGTAGCGTGCGTTTATGCGTATCACTTAAACTAATCAATTATCAAGGGAGGTGAAAATTTGGCAACTGTTAATGCAACAAGAATGGAGCTTACGAGACTTAAAGGTAAACTCATTACTGCTACCAGAGGACATAAGCTCCTTAAGGACAAGCGTGACGAGCTTATGCGTGAGTTCCTTGACCTTGTTAGGAAAAACAAAGCTCTGCGTGAAAAGGTTGAAGAAGACCTTAAGAATGCAAATAAGAACTTTGTTATAGCCCGCTCTACTATGTCAGATGAAACTGTAAGAGTTGCCTTTATGGCACCTAAGCAGGAGCTGACAGTTGAGGTAAGCACTCGTAATGTAATGAGTGTTAATATACCTCAGTTTGAAACAAAGACAAGAACCAGTGACGAGGGAGATATCTACTCATACGGTTTTTGCCTTTACCTCAAGCGACCTTGACACTGCCGTTCTCTCTCTTTCAAATATTCAGAAGGATCTTATCACCCTCGCAGAGGTTGAGAAATCCTGCTCACTTATGGCTGCTGAAATTGAAAAGACCAGAAGGCGTGTTAATGCTCTTGAATATGTTATGATACCTACCTTACAGGCTAATATCAAGATGATAACCATGAAGCTTGATGAGAACGAAAGAAGTACTCAGATAAGACTTATGAAGGTTAAGGATATGATGCTTGAAGAGAAACATCATTATAAAGAAAGACAGCAGGAAGCTGTGTAACATCTAAATAAGGAGCTACGATTATAATCTAGTCGTAGCTCCTATTTTACTTCTTATCTTGTATAAACTAACTTATCCTCAAGTCCTCCAAATCCACCTTCTATGCTTCTTAGATATACATATTTAATATTATCAAAAATTACCCTCTAGCTTATACTTAAATTTTTCCGTCTTTTTGTTTCCATTCTATTGGAAAAAACCATTATACATAGTTTATCTCCTCTTTTTTTCATATGTTATTTCTTCACACTCTAGTCTATTAATAGCTTTACCTTCAACAATTATCACATTATCCGAAAAAAATCAATTTTATCAATGCGAACATCATTAGCAGATAATAAAAGTTAAACCTCTTTTTATATATTCCAGAATGTTTTTTTCCCCAATCCTACAAAAAGATATAAAAAAACAGACAGGATTAATATAACATTGAACCAAATTAAACTTAAGATTATTTTTTTACTTTTTTTGACAATGATTTAAATTTAATTAATAAAATCAAACCTAAAAATAATAAATAAGGTCAAAGAAGCAAAAAAAGTATAATTATTAATTATATTAGGAATTATTCTGTTTTTTTAATCATAACTTCACTATCCTTTTTTTATCTAAAAATATAAAGCTCCTTTATAGATTGATGGACTACCTGCCCATAATGAAAAAAATTATGTTCTTTTTTTCTCACCCCAGTTAGATGTTAATATTTTTAATATTATGTGATGAGCCATAAATTTTTTTGTAACAGTAATCCAATGAAAATTTAAATCAGGAATTATCGATAGCTATGTAATTAATAATACAGATTTTTTTCAGTATTTAATGCATGTTCTATAATTTCATACTTATGCACCTTTTCGTCATATTAAAGGCTAACCTTTATCTGCTATAGGCTGTTTTTCCACCACCTCATCTGAATTTATTTTAAACTTATTTCCCGTTATAATACACGTGGTAAACAGAACTGTAGGTATATTTAGTATCAATAGTATTTTTAATAAAATCACTCAATGACAATACTTTCTTTGATATTGTAACTGCAGCAATCTCATTATTATCCTTTGATACCTTATAACTATTATGCGAAACTGATTTATCTGTCTGGGTTATTACCACATTTTTTTATCGTTTGAATAACTTATAAGTTTGTCAGTATGATTAACAATGTTGTCGTTTATGTATATACATCCTTCTATTGATAAAGCTAAGAATATAGACGGTATAATAAGTTTTTGTAAAAATTCTTTTTTTGAACAGATACGTTTCTGTACTTTGTAAAATAATATTATTAAGCCAATATATAATAATCCTATCACCCTGATACCTCCTTTTTTCCCAGCTTTAGTCTATAAACTCTGAAAAATCTATATATAAATCCTCATAAATACTAACTTTGATTTTATCATTAAAAGTATAGGCCTCAGCCTTAAAAATTTGACTCTTCAAGGTAGTAAACAAAAAAACACTTGATTTGGCAGGATCTACTATCCAATATTCTCTTACTCCTGCATCTGCATATAGGTTTAGCTTAATTACATAGTCATTACCGGGATTACCGGGGGATACAATTTCTACAATCCAGTCCGGTGCACCGCTGCAGCCTCTATCTGTAAGTTTATCTTCATCACAGATAACACTGATATCAGGTTCAACTATGGTATTCCTATCTTCCCAAAGCCTCACAGCAAATGGTGCAGGATATACATGGCAAGAGCCTGCTTTGGTCTTAATATAATCCCTTATTGTACCCGCAACTTCCATAAGTATGGTCTGATGTTTTCTGGATGGAGCAGCCTGATTATAAATCAAATCTCCATCTATCAGCTCAGCACGAATATTTTCCGGTAAACTATAGTAATCTTCCTCTGTATGAAGCTTCGATTTTGCCGATTCCATACCTATTTCCATTTCCTTTCACAAAAATAAAGTACTAATTTAAACATCTGGTTTATTCTACTATATTCTAATGATGCCTGACTGTCAAGGTTGAACTCTACACCGTTATTATCCCATTATCTGTAATAGTATTTTTTTCAATAAATGGACATATTTATATTTACATAAAATGATGTAGGTGTCAAAAGTATTTGACACCCGTTGATACAGGATTGCTACAGCTTCGCTTTTCGCAATCCTTGCAAAAAATATTCGTAATCCGCTCATTTTTTTGCAAAAAAATGGCTTCTACTCATATTTTTGCGTGTCAAAGATAATAAATTCTCTTGCAAGCAAGCTTGCATCGAATTTTTTTATACTTTTGACACTAGTATCATAAAATAAATTTTGAATTTTACTGTACATTCTCTTTTATCTTATTGTATAATCGACCTCGTACTATCTGTTATATAATATAAATCATCTTGTTTAATCAAGCAGATAGTATGGAACTGTATTTATTTTTTGAGGAGGTACTATGATGGACGAGAACAACAATCAGAACGTAGGTGGCGCGAACCAGCCAAACGCAGGCGGTCCGGCACCACAGAACACAGGTAACAATGGCCCTAACTTAAATGAGGCATACAACAAAGTTGCTGATGCTGCTAAGGATGGTGGAAAATCATTCTTTTGCTAACATTCTTAACTTTGATGTAATGATTTCAGCAAAGTTAATCAAACTGCTCTATTTCATAATGCTCGTAGTTGTGATTATAGGTGGTATTGCTGGTTTATTTTCACGCAATCCTTTTACAGGCTCAAGCAATTTTGTAGGAGGACTTCTTACGCTCATCCTTGGACCAATTGCTGTAAGAGTTTGGGCAGAGCTTATGGTAGTTGTATTTAACATCAACGATAACCTTGCAAAGATTAAGGATTATTTTTATAATCAGAAATAATTTTTTTCAAAGTTTATCTGATAGAGAATTTCGGTGAAATTTCCTGTCAAAAAAAGGCTGCTTACATAAAAAAGTAAGCGGCCTTTGTATTTTAAATCAATCTAATTCTTACGACCTGTATCCGTCAGGATTCATAGACTGCCATCTCCAGGAGTCTGCACACATTCTCTCGATACCGTATTCTGCCTTAAATCCAAGCTCCTTTAGAGCCTTCGAACTATCAGCATAGCATACAGGCACATCTCCGTCACGCCTTGGCTTCATTTCATATGCAAGCTCTTTACCACAAGCTTTTTTTCAAAAGCGTGGAAGACCTCAAGAACTGAAATCCCGTTACCTGTGCCGAGGTTGTATATCCTTACTGCAGGCTCTTCCTTAAACTTATTAAGAGCGAGTACATGTCCTCTAGCAAGATCTACCACGTGAATGTAGTCTCTAAGACAGGTGCCGTCTGCTGTATCATAGTCATCACCGAATATACCAAGCTTTGGAAGCTTACCTACTGCTACCTGAGCTATATAAGGCACAAGATTATTAGGTATGCCCTTAGGATCTTCTCCTATAAGTCCGCTTTCATGCGCCCCAATTGGGTTAAAGTATCTTAACAAAATCACGCTAAAGTCATTGTCTGCAACGTGGAAGTCCTTAAACATCTCCTCCTGCATCATCTTGGTAGCTCCATAAGGAGAGGATGCCTTGCCATGAGGCATATCTTCTGTAAGAGGAAGCTTTTCAGGCTCTCCATATACAGTGGCTGAAGATGAGAAAATGATATTCTTTACTCCATGCTTTTTCATCGCTTCTACAAGAAGAAGGGTACCTGTAATATTGTTATAATAATACTCAAGAGGCTTGTGTACACTCTCTCCAACCGCCTTGTAGCCTGCAAAATGTATAACTGCATCTATTTTATTTTCGCTAAATATCTTGTCAAGTGCTGCACTGTCAAGCATGTCTGCCTCATAGAACTTAACGCTCTTACCTGTAATCTTCTCTACTCTCTTAATGGACTCCATACTGGAGTTGTAGAAATTGTCAAAGGCAACTACCTCGTGATCAGCATTAAGCAGTTCAACGCAGGTATGACTTCCGATATAGCCCGCACCACCTGTTACCAAAACTCTCATAATATCCTCCTATACTGGATTACAGCATTTCCACCGCAATCTGATAATATTTAAGAAATTTGAGTAAATCCTCATCCCACAAATTTCCAATTTGCTTACTCATAAGGAAGTCCGTAACGGACACTCCTGTAACTATATTTATCTCACCCTTCTCAAACTTGAGTGTAAAAAACAATCCATAGTCCTTCTCTGCTGCATCCTTTATGCCAAGCTTAGCTGCCGTCTTATCAGTATTTTCTTCTGAAAGTCTAAATACTCCCTTAATGCCAATAGGAACCCTATCTCCCTTTAAGAGCGACGAAATCTTCTCCCTTACTTCCTTCCAGGCTACATATCTCCCAGTAACTTCATCCTCATACCAGGCCTCATTCTTCACTCCGTCTATGGTAATCTTCGCATAGTTAGTTATTTCAAAGGATACAAGAAGGAAATTATCAAATACCTCTCCAATCAGAAGTTTATTCATAAAGTCCTTTACATCCACAATCTTAAAAAGCAATCATTCATATCCCCCGACTAAAGTAAAGCAATTATTTCATCAATTATATTATAAAAAAATTATAATACAGAGCTACTACAACACTCCATTTATACATCTACTAAACATTTTATCATCACATATCCCTGATGTAAAGCCTAATAGTTTCATCTACTACCTTCTTCATTTCATCCCATTTTGCTTCCATATCAGCTACGAGCTTAAACTGAGTTCTAGCCCTGTCTAAGTTATGTCCTTCTCTGTGAACCGCAAAATAGTTGTCCCCATCTATATAGTCCGTTAAGAAACGCAGACCACACTCAAATGTCATAGTCTTTGCTCCAAGTGGAAGATATTCCTTCTCTTCCTTTGTAAGATTAGGAAGTACACTTATATAACCCTTGGTATATATCTTAAATAGATCAAGACTCATACTAACCTTTGACAAGTCCTTCTCATCCTCCAGTGCAGTTGAAGCCCCAAATCTAATGGAATCGCCATAGTCATAGAGGCAGAGTCCCGGCATAACAGTGTCAAGATCTATGACACAAAGAGGTTTTCTGGTCTCTTTGTCAAGGAGGACATTGTTTAGCTTGGTATCATTATGTGTAACCCTATCCGGAAGCACCTTTTCATTTCTAAGGCGCTGAAGAGTTCCCATTTCCTCTTCCCTCTCCAGACAAAACTTAATCTCATCCTGCACAAGAGCTGCCCTGCCGAGAGGATCCTTCTTTAGTACCTCGTGAAACTTCTTAAATCTGTCCGGTGTATTGTGGAAATTAGGTATTACCTCAATCAGCTTTCTACCGGGAAGTCCGACAAGGCCTGTGCGAAGCTTCCAAAGGCTACAGCGCTTTCATAGAAATCATCATTATTCTCAGGTAGCTGCAAGCAAATTGAATCCTCCACAAAATCATAAGCACGCCAGTATTCTCCGTCTACCTCTACATAAGGCTTATCATCAACTGTCTTTACAATGCTAAGCACCTTTCTGCTATCATCTGTTTTCTTCTTCAAATACTCAGTGACAAGCATTATGTTGTTCATAAGTCCCTCTACGTTAGGGAAAAATTTTTATTATTTATTTTCTGGAGAATATACTTTTTATTCTTGTCTGTAACTACCAAAAAGGTAGAATTGATATGTCCACTGCCGTAAGGCTCCTTCGTTACAGGCTCTCCGTCAAACTTAAAAGCTTTTAACACTTCACTCATATATTTCCTTTCCTTGACTTAGTCAATCTTTATATTTCGTACCAAATTATCTGGTTTGCCGTAAGCTTTAGCTCAAAAGATGTGCCATCTCCCTTGTAAATGGTGGTTGACTGTGGCTCATAGGTATTATTAACCACACAGTATTTGCCACTGTTAAGGTATGCGTGAACCTCTACATTAAAGTTAGAAGAGAACCATTTTTTAAGCTCTGCCTCTGCACCCGCACTCCACATAATAGCCCTGTATAGAAGTCTGCTGTTTTCAAAGCTGTATCTTAGACCGCTTATATACACACTTCTTCCCTTACCAAAGCTGTTTACTGCAAGCTGTACCTCTTTATCCCTTTGCACAAGAATGTCAGTACCTTCAAAGGCAAATATATTCTTCTTACCCTCTCCAAAGTCAACTTCCTTAGTAGTATCCTCAAGGATGAAATGCTTCTTCTCTTCCCAGTTATACTTGTCATATCCTAAAGTAAAGCCTCTCTCCTCCTCCACTCCGAGGATGTTTGCAAGCTGGAAGAAGCGTCCGTTTGCCTGATGAGCACTAGGCTCACCTACGCCGATGAGGCCACCACCCTCATATACAAACTCTGTAATAGCGGTGATTATCTGAGGATTAGTCCAGTATTCCCCACCGCCATGAGCTGTATCCGCATCTCCTACATTTATAATTACATCTATATCTGAAAGAAGATTCTTGTCCTTAAGTATATCTTCAAAGCTAATGAACCTTACATCAAAAGGAGCACCGGATAAGGCTTCAACTATGCCATAATATGAATAATTCTGCTTCTGATAGAGTGCGTGGTGAACCATATGAATGCCCCAGGCTCTCATCTTGCCCCAGCAGTTAAGCACAGCTACCGTTTTGATTGAGTGTGCCTTGCATCCCTTTATGTTGTCATACAGAACTCTGAATTCATCACATACACTCTCTACATATTCTACAAAGTCAGGAAACTGCATGGCAAGCTTTAAGTAGCCGCCATATCCGATTCTGTCGATTGGTTTTCTAAGAATTGCTCTTCTTGCAGTTACCCAGTTCTCCTTTGCCTCCTTCACAGGATTGCCGCCTTCGTAGAAGGTATCTGGGAAGAAGTAAGGTAAGAATCGTCCTTCGGTGTATTTAACTCCCTCTATATCACTTATAAGTCTCAAGGTGCAGCCATTTCCAACACTTCCTACCACAGCATCAAGCCCTATTGTCTTGAACTCCTCCATAAAAAGGCTCTGTTCCTATCCAGTGGTCTCCAAGGAACATCATAGCTTCTTTTCCACATTCATGGCAAATATCCACCATTTCCTTGGCTATCTTAGCTACTTCTCTTCTCTGGAATGCCTGATAATCGCTGAATTCTTTGCTAGGTATCCTATACTGATTGTTATAATAACCCTGGTCAATGATGAATTCAGGTCTGAAGGTATATCCCACTTCTTTCTCAAACTGTTCAAGTATATAAGGGCTTACTGAAGCAGAATATCCATACCAGTCTACGTATTTTTCTCTTGCCATCTCATCAAAAATCAAGGTGAACTGGTGGAAAAATGTAGTAAATCTAAGCACATTTACATAAGGATGATCCTCTATGAATTTGCGGAGCCTTGTCATTGTAAATGCATGGGTTTTTGGCTGGCGTACATCGAAGGTAATCTGATGTTCTACACCTTGCCAGTCATTTACCACTGCATTGTACATATGCACAGGATCCCACATTATATAAGCTAAGAAGCTAACTGTATATTCATGAAATCTATGAGTTTTTATTTCTACAGTTGTAGTAGCTTCATCGTAGCTCCAATCAGCTACAGGTACAACTTCCCCTATTGTCCTGTCTATAACTTCCCACCATCTCTTTATATCATCTCTGCAGTTAGGGGTGAGCATGTCAGGATAGAGACCTTTCATAAGATTAACCTTAAGAACCTCCTCAGTAGCTGTATATCTTGGAGTCATTATATACATCTGCTGGATTTCATCAGGATTTGCCTTAGCCCAGGCATTGTCTTTTCTAGTGGTGTAGTAAGTAGAATATACCTTAAGCCCTTCATCCTTAAGTTCTACCGGAAAGTCTGTCCCGTCGCAGTCTCTGATAGCATCAGCTCCCCATCTCCTTGCTAACTCTTTAGTCCCTTCAATTACATCAATGTCTGTAGGAATAGTTACTCTACCTTTACCGTTCATTTCTTTCTCCTTATTGTTCATCTGATTGCGGGTAATCCTCATCAGTCATTCATTACCTATATTTTCTGTTATACACAAAAAGCACTACAAGCAGGCCTATGAGACCTATTATTTCGTATGTAAAACCTGTCATCGATATATTTTTCTGTCCGGATATAATGAGACCTACAGACAGAATAAAACAAAGTACCAAAACCAAACCAATAATTTTTTCTTTCATCCTGTCCTCCTTAGCCCTTAAGTCCGCCTAAAGTCATACCCTCGGTAAGTCTCCTCTGAACAAGGATGTAGAGTATGAGAGTAGGAAGCATAACTATAACAAGGCCCGCATACATAATTCCGTAGTTAGTTGCTGTCTTTTCAACCGCCATCAGATTCTTAAGTCCCATAGCCAGAGTTTCGTGCTCATCCATCAGGGTATAGGCAATGATGTACTCATTCCAAAATGACAGGAAATTAAATAAAACAACTGTAATTATACTTGGCTTAGCCATTGGTATCATTATCTTAAGCATGGTCTTAAAATGACTGCAGCCGTCGATATAGGCTGCCTCTTCAAAGCCCTTTGGCAAGGTCTTGAAGTACGAGCTTAGGAGATAAATGGTAAAAGGCAGGGCACTAGTTGCATAGATTAGTGCAAGTATAAATCTATTATCCAGGAAAAATGTTACCTTGAGTGCTTTATTTGCATCACTTAACATAAGGAAAATAGGTACCACTATGTAGTTGATATTTACAAATAAGCCAGCCATAAAGCCTATTTCAAGGATTTTTCTTGCCTTTGAAGAAAAAAATCTTGCAAGGACATAGGCAGCAGGAAGTGCAAGCACTAAAAAGAAGCACAAGTCCTATAGCTGTAACAATTACCGAGTTTGCAAAGAACTGCCCCATCCCCGCATCATTAAATGCAGTAACGAAGTTATCAAGATTAAGTGATTTAGGTAAATCCCAAGGGCTGATATCTCCACCTAAGAACTCGGAATTTTTCTTAAAGCTCGCCATAAATACCCAGCCAACCGGAATGATGATTGAGATAGCCAGACTTATGAGAGCCACATATACAAATATCTTGTATAAGGTTTTTGTTCCAATTCGTTTCAATGTATGCCCTCCTTCCTAAAACTGATATACTTTTCTCTCTGTAATCTTGTTGACTGTTCCCGCAAGTACAAATGAGAAGATAAATACTGTAACTCCTATTGCCATACCATAGCCGTAAGCACCATTTCCATATGCCTGCTTGTACATATAGTTGAGGAATACCTCTGTCTTGCCGTTAGGTCCTCCGTCAGACATAATCTGTACGAAGAGAAAGCTTAGGTTGATGGTACTGATGATGTAGAATGTAAGTGTAGTTCTGATGCTTGTCCAAATAAGAGGCAGGGTAATCTGAAAAAACATACGAACCTCAGATGCACCGTCAAGAGAAGCTGCCTCATAAAAGTCAGGTGGAATCGCCGCCATACTCGCCATATACATGACCATGTAATAACCTATAGCCTGCCAAACCAGAGCAAATATAACCGAATATATAACTATATCAGGCTCTGCCATCCACTGTTTCGCAAGCGAGTCAAGGTGAATAGCCCTAAGAAATGTATTGAGAAGACCACTTGAAGGATCGTAGATAGCACCGAAGATACCTGCTATAACTACGATACTTAAAATATTTGGAATATAGAATATTACCCTAAAGAAATTCTGACCGATAAATTTGCCTCTCTGAAGCAGGGTTGCAAAAAGCACCGCCAAAAATACTGTACATAGAGTAACTATTACTATTATCAATATAGAGTTCTGCATAGCCTGCAAGAAACTCTTATCTCCAAATAAATCCTTAAAATTATCAAAGCCTACAAAGGTCTGCTTGTTGGTTATTCCGCCCATTCTGTATAAGGACATTCTAAATACATTAAATGTAGGAACAAATATAAATAAAAATAACTAGTATTACTGCAGGGGCAAGGCAGGCAAAGATGAACCGCCTTTCCGATTTTTTTCTATTCATTAATCTCTCCTTATAGAAACGGCGAGCCTTTTCAGCTCGCCGTTAAATTTTGATTGGTTATCTGTCAAGATTTTCAAGTAATTTAGTCCAAGCCTCTTCAAGCTGTTTCTGATACTGTTCTGCTGTAAGCTCTCCTGTATTAAGTGAATCAATAGCTCCGTAAACTGTAGCCTTCATATCAAAACCATTGATTGGCTTTGTTGTAGCCCATACGCCCGCAACAGCCTCTGTACCACTTGCACTTGTAAGTGTGTAAGAATCCTTAACAGGTCCTGCCTCAAGCTTATCGGAAGCACCCTTTACAGGGGAAATGATAGGTGCAGGAGTCTCTTCCTTGGTCTCTTTATTTACACTCTTGTTTGCAAGCATAAGCTCAACAACTTTGTCAGAGTACATAAACTTAATAAACTGCTTAGCAAGGTCGATATTTGCTGCATCCTTAGGTATCCAAATCTGCTCTGTATAGGTATATACATAAGTCTTCTGGTCTGCAGAGAACTTTGGCTGAGCCATCATTGCCCAGTGGAAATCCTTAGGTGTAGAAGCTGCCATCTCTCTCCGATTACCCAGTTACCGTTTGGCATAAATAATGCTTTTCCGTCTATAACAGCCTGCTGATTCTTCTTAAATCCACCGTCAGCATTTGCGTTTGCTACTGTATCTGACCAGGTATAGTCCTTAGAAGCAAGCTTTGCTATAGTATCTACTACCTCTTTACCCTCTTTAGAGGTCCAGGTTGAAGGGTCGTAGTTTACAGCCTTGTTGTAGAACTCCATTCCTCCAGCCTGAGCTAACATCTGATACATAGAAGTATCAAAATAGCCTGCTGTCGGATATGTGAAAAGTGCGATTCCATCCTTCTTAGCCTGATCTCCAAGTGCGAAGAACTCTTCCCAGGTAGTAGGAAGGCTGTATTTCTTTCCTTCACCAACAAGATCTGCATTGTACCAGAAACCGGTAGGAACATAGGTCCAAGGTGCAAGATATATCTTTCCGTCTGCATAAGGCTGAGCTGTAGCATTGTCTGTGATTCCGCCTACGAGTCTGTTCTTAAGCTCGTCATCAAATACATCTGTGATATCAGCAATTGCATTTTCCTTGAGCATAGTCTCAGTGAATCCACTCTTTGTACCCATATTGAAGTAAACTACATCAGGGATATCACCATTCTGGAAAGATTTTGTAAGGTCTTTGTCAAGCTCTGATGAGAGATGAAGGTCTACTGTTGCCCCTGTCTCTGCCTCAAAAGCAGCCTTAATCTGATTCCAAATCTCAGCTCCGTTACCGCCTTCAAAAGCAGCAATCTTAAGTGTTCCGCCTGCCTTTGTCTCAGAAGCTGTCGAAGCTGACTTCGCTGATGATGTGGTTGAAGCTGTAGAAGCCTTCATTGATGATGATGCTGTACTTCCGCTTGTTTTTGACTTTGAACTGTCACTGTTTCCTCCACAAGCTGAAAGTGAAGCTGCAACCATTGACAAACTGAGTGCCATCGCTAACATTTTCTTTATTCTCATAATACCTCTCCTTTGTGAAATTTATTCAACTTCTGATGTCATTATATCCATTTATTTGTTTCTTTTCCACATTTATATTGCTATTTTTAGATATATTGCTTTATATCTCTAAATTTATTAAAAATATACTATGATAAAAAAATGAACGAACTACGAATGTTTTGTAATTACTACTATGGGAAAGGATTATTATGGGATTTTCAAATTATCAGATAGCAGGAAAGCCTGCAGGTGCATCAAAAAGTAACCTAATATATATAACATACACAAAGTACGAGAATGACTGGCCAAGCTTCATGACACACATCCTTTTACCGAGCTTTTTCCTTGTGACAGGAGGTGTGGGACAGTTTTTTTGTGGAAAATGATGTATATCCCCTTAAAAAGGGAGACTTCATTCTTGTGAATCCAAACACCTCACACACTGAAAAGTCGGGAGAGGAAAATCCTCTTGAGTATATAGCTGTTGCAGTTGATAACTACAGCCTAAATCTTGATAATGAGGCAAATCACTTTATGTTTAACTGCATACTTAAGAATCCTGACATTATCAAGTACATGGATTCCATGCTTAATGAGCAGGAAAATAATAAGCCTTACTCAGACCATATCTGCCAGAATATACTGGAGATTATACTTATAGAAATTCTTAGAACCACTAAAACAAATGTAGATACAGAACCTACTGTCAGCTCAAGCAAGGAATGCTTTAAGCTTAAAAAATACCTCGATTCCAACTATTCCTCTAAAATCACCATAGATGACCTTGCAAAGCTCTCAAACCTGAACAAATATTATCTAATCCACTCTTTTAACAGGTATTTTGGCTCTTCTCCCATCAACTACCTCTGCAAGATTCGTATAAGGGTTGCAAAGGAGTTACTTAAAAACAGCGATTACAGCATAGATCAGATATCACAGTCAGCGGGCTTTTCTTCTCAAAGTTACTTTACCCAGTGCTTTAAGAAGGACTGCGGAATGTCGCCAAGTGCGTATAGGCAGAAAGAAAGGATCGGCTAATGAACCGGTCCTTTTATCATTTTATATAAAAATTCTACTTTTAATTCCAAAGCTTTTCAGAATATACTCCGTCTTTGGTAAGCTTCTCTATAGCCGCCTTTACTGTAGGCTTATCTTCCTGATAGGTTACACCAAACCATTTTGCATCTGTGTTAAACACCTTCATGTCTGCCTTGCCGGCACGAATCATGTCGCTGATTACCTTGATATGAAAGAACTCAGCCTTAAGCGGATTGGAAGAGATACCGCCAAGGAAGTCTACAAATCCTTTTTCAAGAGCTTCAAATACCTTAGGAGTAAGCCCCATCATATTCATAGAAGTTACATCTTCAAGGCTTAACTCGTGCTTTTCACCGCTTGCTGTAAACCCTACAGCCCCCTCTCCCTTCTTCTCTACATCAAGATGCTCCTCAATAGATACCAGATATCCGCTATTATCCACGCTACAGATACCTCTGGATACTGAGCCGTTGTCGCTTAAAGTATTCTTAAGCAGGTAGCCTGCCATACCAAAGTGAGCCTTCCCATCGCTTTCATCCACATTTGCAAGGAAATCATGCATAATCTTGTAAGGCTCTCTTCCGTAAAAGTCATCCGCATTTATAGCAAGGAACGGCTCGTGTACAAATTCCTTTGCAGCTAAGAGCGCCTGACCTGTCCCCCAAGGCTTGGTTCGTCCCTCAGGCACCTTAAAGCCCTCCGGAAGATTGTCCATCTCCTGATATACATAGTGAACAGGGACTCCCGCCTTTTCTTCAAGTCTGTTGCCGATGATTTCCATAAAATCATCCTTAATGTCTTTTCTTATAATGATGACAACCTTGTTAAAGCCTGCCTTTATAGCATCGAACACGCTATAGTCCATAATCACTTCGCCTTCAGGACCAAAGGAGTCAAGCTGCTTGATACCGCCGTATCTGCTGCCCATTCCTGCTGCCATCACCACCAATGTTACATCTTTCATAACTACCCCCTAAGTATATTTATTTGTCTATAATCACCTTTCCGGATTCTAGGTAAAAATTAACTGCCTCTTCTTTTTACTGCACTGTCCTCTGTGACAACGCCTGCAGTAACCTCGGTTATCTCCTTAAAGAACTTACCAGAGACTTCCTCAGTTATTAAAAAGAGATTTTTACCTTCTCCAGATATTCGGTTTCATGATAATGATGCCAAGCTCCATACAAAGATGTTGAAGCTTTGGTAACAATCCATAGTCTATAACGAACTCAAATAACTTTGCAGTTGTTACCTCGACTATTTCGGCATTTTTTTAATGACCTCCGCTGTGGCTCCTGAATAGGCTCTAACAAGCCCTCCCGTACCAAGCTCAGTTCCTCCGAAATATCTTGTAACAATAACTATTACATCTAAAAGCCCTGCTCCCAAAATCACATCCAGTATGGGTTTACCTGCTGTTCCCGAAGGCTCACCGTCATCACTGGAATGTCTAATCCCCCTATCCGAGTTAAGCACATAAGCAGAGCAGCTGTGTGTGGCATCATAGTATTTCTTCTTTGTCTGCTTGATGAGGGCTTCAGCCTCTTCTTCTGACTTTACCTCTGCTATATGCGCAAGAAATTTGGACTTTTTTATTTCCGTTTCTGCAAAAGCATCCTTTTTCACTGTCTTATATGACACTTTTCACCTCTTTTACATTAGCCGTCATTGCCGTCATTTGAAGCACCATCATCTTCGCCGTCCGCACCAATAGCCGAATCTGTCGGAACTACCGGTGTAAGATGTGTGCTGCAAGGTGTCTGTACCTGTTTAGTTAAAATGTAAGGTGTATCGGCCGTATTATAGTGCCTCTTAACTGTCTTTCCATAGGCATCTGTCTGTGTGATTTCCTCATTTTTGATAAGAAATACCTTGCTTATTACTTCAGGACAATAAGGCCCTGCCGCCTGTCCTGACTCCTTACATATATTTAGTTTAACGTGTACATCGCAGCTTTCCTTTGGTACCGTACCAACAGCAAAGTATTCTGTCTTTACAGTTGACCCTCCTGCCGCATGGTCACAAAGCCCAGGCACGGCAAGCTTTCCGGACTTTGTACATATAGTCGCTGTTGTAACAGAATCCGGCTTCTTAAACTGCTTTGTCTTTAATTTCTTCTTTACATTTATGCCGTCCATTATAGCCTTCCAGATAGGATGATGCCTAAGCTCATAGCCTATCTGCGATGTCTGTTCATCATATCCAAGCCAAACAGTACAGGTATAATATGGTGTGAAACCTGATATCCAAAGGTCATTGTCCCAGCTTGAGCTACCTGTCTTTGCAGCCTGTCCCATACTTGCATTGGCAAGTCTTGCCCTGTAAGCAGTTGCATCCGTACGTGTAAGAGTATCGTGCATGGCATCAGTAAGTAAGAACGCTGTAGAATCCTTCATTACCTGCCTTGCAACCTTTTTATGCTCCAGGATGACATTGCCATCATGGTCAAGCACCTTGCTATAAAAGCTTGGCTTTATATATATACCGTTATTGGCTATGGCAGCATAAGCGCCCGTTATCTCAAGATTTGTGGCACCCTTTGACAGTCCACCAAGTGCCACTGCAAAGCCATTATCATCTTCAGAAAGTGTTGATATTCCAAGTGCCTTAAGATAAGCCAAGGCTGTAGTAAGTCCAATTGCTTCAAGAGCCTTTACCGTAACTACGTTCATAGAGCGGTAGATACCACGCCTATAGGTGCTAAGGCCCTCATGGCTGTTGCCCCACCAGTTACGAACTTCTTTGTTGGAATTAGGATAGTAGTACATTCCGTCATCCTGCACACTTGCAAGGGTATAGCCTGCAGTATCTAGGGCAGGGAGATAGGTTGAAAGCACCTTAAACAACGAACCCGGCTGTCTGGTAGAATCAGTTGCCCTGTTTAAGGTAAGGTTTCCAGTCTTAGCTCCCCTTCCGCCTACAATGGCTGAAACTGCACCGGTCTTCTGATTCATTACGGTAACAGATATCTGCGGCTCGATTGTGTACTCACTTCTTTCTCCTATTACCTCTCCGCCGCCTTTTAGTTTTGCCTTCTTAAACCGCTTAATGTAGTCATCTGCGCCTCCTTTTTTATTGAACATCATACTGTCTAACTTAAACATCTGCTGAATGTGTCCATCTGAATAATTGAAAGTCTTACCGTCTTTATTCTGAATTGAAAGGGCATATGACAGCTTCCATTTGCCAGGCATTCCTGCAAAATACTTCTCATTTGCGGTTTCAGTGTTACAGATTTTTTGAATGTCCGGATCCTGATAGGTATATATCTTAAGTCCGCCTGAATAAAGAAGATTATAAGCCTGGGTTACTGTATAGCCCTTTTCATTAACAAGATCATCCACCACCTGGCCTATGGTAGCATCCACATAGTAGGAGTTTACAGTAGTATCTACCTTGATTTCTTTATTTACAGCCTTGATTCTTGCATATACATCATCTTTTTCAGCTTCTTTTAGTTCTTTTTCCGTGATATAACCAAGCCTAAGCATATTGCTAAGTACGGATTTACGCCTTGCCGCATTCTCCTCAGGGTGAGTAATAGGGTTATTTCCCGTAGGATTCTTGGTAATAGCCGCAATTACACTTGCCTCAGAAAGTGTCAGCTTGTTCACACTCTTATTAAAGTATCTAAGGGCAGCAGTCTGCACCCCGAGAGTGTTCTGTCCTAGGTTTATGGTATTTAGATAATACTCAAGTATCTGATCCTTGCTGTAGATATTTTCAAGCTGAATCGCCAGATACTGCTCCTGTATCTTTCTTTCAATTGCAGCCATTATAGTCTCTTCTTCACCACCTGCAAAGACCTGATTCTTAAGGAGCTGCTGAGTAAGCGTACTGGCTCCCTGCTTCTTGGAGCCTCCCGACAGAAGCGCTACAAAGCCTGCTCTGAACGCACCTCTTACATCTATCCCTCCATGCTCATAGAAACGCTCATCCTCTATGGCTATGAAGGCCTCCTGAACAGTCTTTGGAATATCTTTTAGCTTCTTGTAGATGCGGTTCGCTCCTGCTCCTACAATAGTTCTTATTTTCTTCCCTTTTGCATTGTAAAAATAAGTCTGAAATCCTGTAGGCATGACATTTACGGAATTCATCTCAGGAGCCTTGTCAACTATGCCCTTCACACTTCCGTACATAAGATAGCCACAGGTTACGGCAAGAGCCACCATGGCTACCATAAATATTCTCACTATCCAAATGAGAACCTTAGATTCTAATTTTCTCGAAACAGAACCATATTTTCGCTGTTTTTCTTCTATCTCAAATCTGCTATAGCTCATGTATCTCCTTTTTAATCTACGACACAAGTTTCAAAAGTATAATAATTCAGCCGGTAACTTACACAGAGATTTATTATATTTGATATAACCATATCTACTCGCTCTTTAAAATATTCAAAAACTGAAATACCGGTTCAGCAATTTGTCCCATATCATTGTAGCAAACCGCTATGCCTCTCTCAGGCAAGTTTTCCTTCATCTTCACCACAAAGAGCTCTTCTTCCTTCTCTTCGTCTATGCAGTAATCAGGAACACAGGCAATTCCAAGTCCTATCCTCGCAAGGTCAATGAGAAGGTCGTTACTGGCAAGCTCAATCTCAGGGATAAGCTCCAGGTGATTCTTCAAAAACAGCTTATGAAGGAATTCACTTGTGGTAGAAGATTTGTCAAGCATCATCATAGGGTACTTCTGTATCTCAGAAAGCTCGCAAACCTTGTTGATGAGCTTAGGAAATGACTTCCTATTTGCCACAAATATATCCTTAAATTCCTTAACAGGTACTACCTTACTGACCTGTCCAAGCGCACTGTTTGGCGTATTTACTACGATAATGTCTACTGCTCCGTTCTTTAGATATTCAACACATTTTAAAGAAGTTCCATTTACTACCTTGATGTGTACATTAGGATATCTTCCGTGGAATTCTTTAAGCATAGGCTTAAGATAGTACCTACAGATAGTATCGCTTGCACCTATACTTAGCTGTCCTCCGTTTAATGACTTCGACTCAAGTATCCTTGTCTCACCAAGGCTTATCAGATTGATGGCAGGCTCAACATGGTTGAAGAGAATCTCTCCTTCCTTGGTAAGTCTCACCCTCTTGGTGCTTCTAACAAAGAGCTTCTGTCCAAGCCTCTTCTCGAGCACCTTGATAGACTGGCTAACTGCTGATTGCGATATAAAAAGCTCCTTGGATGCCTCCGAAAAGCTCAGTGTTTTTGCTACATGGTAAAATACCTTATACAACTCATGGTTAATGTCCATCTTGCTCCCCTTTAACTATACTAAAAGTAGTCCCTATTTACAAAGCCACCTCCGACCTTTGTACAGAAAGGTTTTTTTATTTTTCACGAAAATCAAACTTCTCCAAAAAAGTAAACACTCACATAGGGCACGTTTCTTATTATCTCATTATTTGACTCACAAATCAACTATGTTCACAATATTTTTAAATATTGAAAAATAGCTATCATTTAAAAGCAAATACCTCGACTTTATTAGTACGCAATGTTATAATTATGTAGGTTGTTACGACCCTATTGATGTGTTCTTAAAAACAGTAAAACTAACTTATACTAAATGTTATTTAAAGAAAGGAGAATATTATGTCCTGTACTACAATATTAGTTGGCAAAAAAAGCCAGTTATGACGGTTCTACTTTTGGTAGCAAGAAATGATGATTCAGGTTCAGGTAGCTTTATGCCTAAAAAGTTCACTGTTGTCACCCCTGACAAACAACCAAAGGTATACCGCTCTGTGATTTCAGATGTTGAAATCGAACTTCCTGAGAGTCCGCTTCGCTATACCTCTCTTCCAAATGCTGTAGACGGTGAAGGTATCTGGGCTGCCTGTGGGGTAAATGAACTAAATGTATCAATGACAGCAACTGAGACAATAGCTTCTAATGAAAGGGTACTCGGTGCAGATCCCCTTGTTGTCTACTCCCCTGCTAAAGGCAGAAAAGGCAGTACAAATTATTCCCCGGAGAAAATCGGTGGCATAGGTGAAGAAGATATAGTAACCATAGTTCTTCCATACATCAAAAGCGCCAGAGAAGGTGTAATAAGGCTTGGCGGTCTCCTTGAAAAATACGGAACTTATGAGATGAATGCCATAGCTTTTCAGGATGAAAATGAAATCTGGTGGCTTGAAAGTATAGGAGGCCATCACTGGATGGCAAGGCGTGTCCCTGATGACTGCTATGTAGTGGCTCCAAATCAGCTTGGTCTTGACAGCTTTGACTTTGAAGATGCTTTCGGTAATAAAAAGGACCATCTCTGCTCGAGTGATTTGAGGGAGTTCATAGCGGAAAATCATTTGGATCTTTCTCTTTGCAGAACCTTCAACCCAAGGGATACCTTTGGTACACATTCTGATCTTGACCACATATACAACACACCTCGTGCCTGGGTGGCGCAAAAATACTTCAATCCTACCACAAGTAAGTGGACAGGTGATAATGCTGACTACACTCCACTTTCAGACAACCTTCCTTGGTGCAGGGTACCTGAGAAGAAGATAACAGTTGAGGACATTAAGTGGGTTCTCTCAAACCACTATCAGCATACTCCTTATGATCCTTATACAAACGGAGCTAAGGAGTTATACCGTCCAATAGGCATCAGCCGAACAGATGTGCTTGCGCTTGTGCAGATTCGCCCTTATGTGCCTGACGCACTTAAGGCGGTCAAATGGATAGCTTTTGGAAGTAATGTATTCAACTCCTTTGTGGGACTGTATGCCAATATTACTAAGACTCCTAAGTACCTTGCAAATACAACGGGAAATGTTGACAGTCACAACTTCTACTGGGCAAGCAGGCTCCTTGGTGTAATTGCAGATGCCCATTTTAACCGCTGTCTTCCAAATATAGACCACTATCAGACAGCTGTTATGTCTAAGAATCATGAGATTATCTGTAAGTCTGATAAGGAATTTGCCTCATACATAAAGGGAATTAAAAAGGATAAGAAAGCGGCTGAAATTTCATTCTGCGAGAAGGCAAATGAAGAAATAACAAAAATGCTTGAAGCAGAGACCACAAAGGTACTTAACAAGGTGGTCTTCAGTGCAAGCTGCCAGATGAAGAACAGCTTTTCCAGGTCGGATGCGTAATTATCGGTATTTCTAATTAGCATATAAGATACACCATGTTGCATTTAAGTTGAAAAACTATATGCAGCCTTTTGCAGGCATACGCCAAATATCAGCTGTTGCATAATTTCGTACAATATGTTTTATTTGATTTGAGCAAATGATACCGCTTGCCGATGGTGCAGGATAAAAGTTATTCGGTGTGCAGATGATACCGCTTATCGATGGTGCGGGGTATAAATGATTCGGTGTGCAATTCCCTCTGTCGATATGACGGAGGGATTTTTTGGAGGCTTTATTTCGGATGTAACAGATAAAACCCTTCCTCAGATTGAAGACTGGAGGAACACGCCATAAACTTTGGTCATTTTGTACACTTTTTTTGTCTTATTTTTTTGTGCACTTTTACCGTTGTCAAATATATTTGTTTATTTTTATAATTTTAATTGTCGGTGTGAGTTACAATAATCGCCAAAGTCAGCATTTTCTTTAGTATTTTGCGATTTGCGTATATTATGTATTCGATATCTGTCTGTATGAATGTTGCCTTTCTCCCCAATACTTATTGCTAAATCTTCAGTTTACCGATATCTAATATCTAGCAGTTTAGATTATTGTAACCACATCAGTTTCTTCAGCTTAAGTATCAAAGTCTACTTAGCAGGAAAAATCTATTTAACATTTTAACTTCTTCTGCTATAATAGCCGTAGAGGCATTATAGCAAATCCAGAGAAAGAAAGGACTATATGCCTACAAAGAAAAAAATTTGAAAAGTACGCAAAACTACTCAATCCAATAGATGATTTGATGTTTTTGCAAGATGGCAGAACACAAGGAGTTCTGCGAAGAGATTTTAAGAGTTATCCTTGAAGATGATGGACTGACTGTCTTAGAGGCTATTCCTCAATGGCAGGGTAAAAATCTACCCGGGCGCTCTGTGGTGCTGGACGCTAAATGTGTAACCGGCGATGGAAGGCAGATTAATATTGAGGTTCAAAAAGCAAATGACGATAATCATTTAAAGAGAGTCCGTTACAATGCAGCCATCCTAACTACAAATATAGCCGAAACAGGGACTAAGTTTGAGTTCATACCAGATGTGTGTATTGTGTTTATATCAAAGTTTGATATATTTGATGGAGGACTTCCTCTCTACCACATAGACAAGGTGGTTAGGGAAACCGGGCAGGTTATAGAGGATGGTCTTACTGATATATTTGTAAATACTGTTAATTACGATGGTTCTAAGCCTGCAAGACTAATGAAGCTATTTACCGAGAATGATGCTTATAGTAATGATGAGTTTCCTGTGACCAGTGAACTAAAGTCAAGATTAAAATCAAGTGAAGGAGGTAGTAGGGCTATGAATGAGATCCTTGAGAAGCTAATTAGTGATGAAAAGAGGGAAAGTGAGAAATGTGGTGAGAAACGTGGCAGAGAGGAAGGTGCTAAAATGATTGCCAAAACAATGATTGAAGAAGGACTTCCTACTGAACTTATAATGAGGTATACCGGGCTTTCTGAGGATGTAATTATAGCCTTACAGGGATAAGACCGGGAAGACTTGGTTGGCTTATGTTGTGCTAAGCTATTGGTTTTCTTTATTTTCAGTTTTTAAAGAGTGCTGTTACTGCTTTTTGTATTTGCTTTTTATATCCCATAATGCAGGTTTTCTTTCTATGCTTGATACTGTTATTGAGGAGGTATGGTTTAGATTATCTGTTTTATGGGATTTTTGATTTCTTAGATACGCTTGCTTATTGTTTTTGGATGCCATTTTAGCCGCACTTTGAATGATGATTTTCAAGTTTCTCATCCTAGCCACGCCTAGAATAATAAATTTCAGACTCGCTCCGGCATCCGCTTCGCTTCGCCTAATGCGTTCGCTTAGAATTTATTATTCTATGCTGTGCGGTTCAGGTACCTTTCTCATATCCAGCTTCTTTCAGTTTCTAGCTTGTCCTTTGCACCCCTTCTTTTTCTTTTTACTTATATTCTTCTTTTTAGATCTTTAGTTATTTTGTATACTTTTTTTCCTCAATTTTTTTGTGCACTTTGCCGTTGTCAAATATTATTTTTTTACTTTATAATCGTAATTATCGATGTGAGTTACAATAGTCAGCCAAATCACTTCTCTTTTTTTATTGTATTGTTGTTTATTATATGTATTTTTATGCTAATTTATCTTAGCTTGCTACAGTCTGCTTCTGACAATTCTTGCCAAAATACTATGTTAACCAACATCTAATATCAAGATGTTCTAATTGTTGTAACCACATCCGGCTTCTTCAGCTTAAGTGTCAAAGTCTACTTAGCAGAAAAATCTATTTAACATTTTAACTTCTTCTGCTATAATAGCCATAGAGGCATTATAGCAAATCCAAGAAAGAAAGGACTATATGCCAACAAAGAAAGAACGAGACGAGTATTTAAGAGGGCTAAACCCAATTGATGACCTTATGTTTCGCAAGATGGCTGAACATAAGGAATTCTGTGAAGAAATCCTAAGAGTTATCTTAGATGATTATGAGCTGGTTGTTACCGATAACATGCAACAGTTTGACCTTAAGAATCTACAGGGGCGCTCTGTAATATTGGATGCCAAATGCATAACCGGAGATGGGCGGTATATCAATATCGAAGTTCAAAAAGCAAATGATGACAACCATCTAAAGAGAGTCCGTTACAATGCTTCAGTTTTGACTGCCAATGTAACCGAGGCTGGAAAACAGTTTGAGTTTGTACCTGATGTCTGCATCATATTTATTTCAGCCTTTGATCTATTTAAGGGTAATCTTCCGCTTTATCATGTAAAGAAGGTGGTTATGGAAACTGAGCAGATAATAGATGATGGTCTTACGGAAATATATGTAAATGCGGCTGTAGATGATGGCTCTAAGCTGGCAAGGCTTATGAAGGTGTTTACCGCAAATAATGCTTATGATGAAGCCGATTTCCCTGTAACCAGCGAAATCAAGTCAAGATTTAAAAAGGATGAAGGAGGTAGTATAAAGATGGATGCAACTTTACAGAAATGGATGCAAGAAAGTGAAGAGATTGGTGAGAAACGTGGTGAGAAACGTGGCAGAGAGGTAGGCATGATGATCGGTATAGAGGAATGTGCTAAAAAGATTGCTAGAACAATGCTTGAAGAGGGGCTTCCTATCGAACTTATAATGAGGTATACCGGGCTTTCTGAGGATGTAATTGCTACTCTACATAGCTAATGATACACACCCTATCAGCTTCTGGTAATATCTTTATATTTGATATTAGAGGTCACTTATAAAGGTTTGTTACAATTGTGTTTTGCTATTAATCCCATAATACTTATTTTTCTTTTTATTCTTCGGCAAGTTTGCTGCCGAAGTATGGATTAGATTGTTTGTTTTATGGGATTTTTTTCTATTGTCTGGACACGCTTGCTTGTTTTTTTAGGAATGTCATCTTAGGTTCGTTTTTGGGTAATGGTTTTTAAGTTGCCACCCTATGCACGCTTAGAATAATAAATTTCAGACTCTTTTACTTATATTCTTCATTTAGATTTTTTTGGTTATTTTTGTACACTTTTTTTCTCGATTTTTTTGTGCACTTTACCGTTGTCAAATATTATTTTTTTACTTTATAATCGTAACTATCGGTGTGAGTTACAATAATCACCCAATTCACCTTTCTTTTTTTATTGTATTATTTGTTTATTATATGTATTTTATGCTAATTTATCTTAGATTGCCACCGTCTACTTCTGACAATTCTTGCAAAAATACTATGTAAACCGATATCTAATATCTAGCAGTTTAGATTATTGTAACCACATCCGATTTCTTTAGCTTAAGTATCAAAGTCTACTTAGCAGGAAAAATCTATTTAACATTTTAACTTCTTCTGCTATAATAGCCGTAGAGGCATTATAGCAAACCCAAAGAAAGAAAGGACTATATGCCTACAAAGAAAAAGATTTGAAAAGTATGCAAAACTGCTCAATCCAATCGATGATTTGATGTTTTGCAAAATGGCGGAACACAAGGAGTTCTGCGAAGAGATTTTAAGAGTTATCCTTGAAGATGATGAACTGACTGTCTTAGAGGCTATTCCTCAGTGGCAGGGAAAAGAACCTACTTGGCCGTTCTGTGGTTTTTGGATGCCAAATGTGTAACCGGCGATGGACGACAGATTAACATCGAAGTTCAAAAAGGCGAATGACGATAATCATCTAAAAAGAGTCCGCTACAATGCAGCCATCTTAACTACAAATATAGCTGAAACAGGGACTAAGTTTGAGTTCATACCGGATGTCTGCATTGTATTTATATCTAAGTTTGATATATTTGAAGGAGGTCTCCCCATCTACCACATAGACAAGGTAGTTAGGGAAACTGGTCAGGTGATAGAGGATGGTCTGACTGAGATATTTGTAAATACGGTTAATTATGACGGTTCTAAGCCTGCAAGGCTGATGAAGTTGTTTACTGAGAATGATGCTTACAGTGAGGATGAGTTCCCTGTAACAAGTGAACTAAAAATCCAGATTGAAGTCAAGTGAAGGAGGTAGTAGGGCTATGAATGAGATCCTTGAAAAATTAATTAGCGATGAAAAGAGGGAAAGTGAATTGCTAGGTGAGAAACGCGGTGAAAAGCGCGGTGAAATGCGTGGTGCTAAAAATGAAAAGCTAAAAATCGCTAAAACTATGATTAAGGAGGGGCTTTCTGCTGAGCTTGTGATGAAATATACAGGGCTTTCTAAGGATATAGTTTTGGCTTTACAGGGTTAAGATTAAATATGTTGAAAATCCCATAAAATAGCTGTTTTACCCTTACTTTGGCCAGGTTTACGCCTAAGTAAGGCCTTGATTGCCTGTTTTATGGCTTGAATCTCTTGAAACCCTTGAAATTACTGCATTTCTTAGGTTTCATAATAGTGGAGCTGAGAGGAGTCGATACAACAATTTATCCTCTCAAGCTCTCTATTTTAGCGTATCTCAGAAGTTTTATTTGCATTTGACCACACTAACTGATACTCAATAAGTTCATTACTTTAGCTTCTTCTTCTTCTTTAACAGAATGAATGTATTTATTCACCTCTTTCCAGTCACTTCCAAGGCTTAAAGAAAGATGTGGTGTATGGAATTAGTAAAATCCGTACTAATATGGAATTTACTTTTTCAAATAACACTTATATTATAAGTCTTTATATTATTCTTGTAGTTTATGGCAATTTTGTTATAATATTTACCAAGCAAATTCTCTTTTCATATAATCCTTAAACCTAAAAAAATGCATACAAAGGCAATGACCAGATATGACTGTCACCTTCCATATTATCTCCAACATTTTTTTAAGCGAAGATTTAAATGCAATTTTGGGCTTATATCTTCCACAAAAATAAATGAAGACTTTTTTTGCTCGTGTATTATCCGCTGATTTAACCTCTATTGGAATCAACTCACCACCATAATCCGTAATAAAAATCTATCTCTGCATCAGCTTTTTGTTCTCCAAAAAAATATGGCATAATTTCCATACATTTTAACTGGATAAAAAAATGTAGTTTTTCAGCCAAAGCTCCTTTTAAAATGAATAAATGCATCATTTCCCACAAGAATTGTTCTATAATTGATATTTGCTTTCCTTCTAAGCAAGCCAACGTCAGACAAATATACCTTAAAAATAAGTTGAGTCTGCCATTCCTGATAAGGGAATTTCAGGTGTAGATACTAAATCAAGTTTAAGTGCAATTCCGGAATTAACAATCCAGCTCAAAGCATCTTCAAGTTCTTTTTGCCCTAGCTCCCTGCTTAACATGAGGAAAAAAATAAATTTACTGTTATCTCTTGCAATCTGAACAGGTATTGAATCCCAAATCATTTTTAATTTTTTTATAGCTGTATCAGGTGTTGTATATTTTCCAAAATCATCCGCATAGTCTTTTAATATTATATCCTGAACTTCTTCTGCTTCTTTATAATCATGAGTATCAATCCAAGACTGTACCACTTCAGGCATACCACCTATAACGAGATAATTTTTTTATAATACTTTTCAAGCGGTATAGTATATAATTCAGGTATCTCTCTTTCTAGGTTAAGTTTGTTAAGTCCATCAATATATTTCTTTCCACCATCAGCTATAACAAACTCTTCACAAGCAATGGTTTTCTATTAGTTTTATTTTTTTCCATTTCAACAAATTTTGGTATGCTTTTCTTTCCATACTGGCAACTCCTTTGTTTCTATGTAGATTCTGGTATCAAAATATAATAAATCCCAATTATTTATGACATCGATAACAGACCTCTTAAGTATAAAAGCAATTTTAATAGTGTATAATATTATAACAAAATTCGACCGAAATATCTATATCTCTTTGCATTTTTCGACCGAATAAACGTGATATATCTACATTATTCGACCGAATTTCTACCTCGAACAATACCAGAAAAGACAAATTTGATTTTTCATCAAATTAAAACAGCCTGTAAAGCCCCATTCTCCGAGTACCTTCGGTAAAGGGCTTGACAGGCTTTTTCTTGCTTCTTTAGTTACACAATACAATCTTACATTGTTCGTTTTTCATACCCCAGTTATACCCCAATTTATATGGTTCAAACTGGTCTTTTTCGGTCTAAAACAACCTCTTTCACATTTTCTAAATTCCCCGAAACCCTTGTAATTACTGTATTTCTCAGGTTTCCTAATAATGGAGCTGAGGGGAGTCGAACCCCTGTCCGAAAACCCATTCATTGTACTTCTACAAGCTTAGCTAATTGTTTGACATTCCCTCCACCTGACTTGAATCAGCACAATTCAGGCTTTAGTAGACTCTAATACGCCCATAGCACCGAGCCCCTTGCTATGTCGTTTCCTGCTGATTCGATGCCTTAGCCTATTATGCAGGTATAACAGGTAAGACAGCTGCCATTAGGCAGCGTATGCTAAATTATCTTCAGCGTTTGTATTTAATTTTGGATTTAACGCATTCCTGCGGCTTGCTTCTCCAACTTCAAAATTCCCGTCGAAACCGGTACAACCCCGGATTTTTATAAAAAGAAGCCGTAGTCACCTAAGACTACGGCCCAGAACCAGCTATAAATTACTCAGCTATAGAAACATTTACTGCTCTAAGCTTGCTTGAATTCTTAGGATCGGTCTCTGTCTCAAATGTAACTCTCTGTCCTTCGTTAAGAGTCTTGAAACCCTCTACGTTGATAGCTGAAAAATGTACGAATACATCATCTCCGCCGTTGTCATTAGTAATAAATCCGTAGCCCTTCTCTGAGTTGAACCACTTAACTACACCTGTGTTCATTTAGGTATCCTCCCGTAAATAAAAAAATATTAGTTGCGTAATCTTCCAGTTAAAGAGCTTTGAAGCAGATACCTTTCTAGTAGTGCTGCGAGCTAACGAACAAGTTTAGAGAACTGAGTTCGACTTTCTTTAAACTTCAAGAATACGATACTATCTTAGCATAAAAATCACAAAAAGTCAAATATAATAATACTAAACTAAGGTTAAAATCACATTAATAATTAATGATTATGATTAACACCTCTTATATAACCTGTATTAATACCTGCCTAAGTCGGCTTAAGGCACAAATATAGCAAGTATCAATACAGGTGAAACAGTATTAAATGATGCAAGCATCAAATGATAATAATTTCTTTTTCAAGCAAATCCCAATCGAGTGTTATAATTTTGAGACTTATGTCATCAAATTCCCTTAAACCAGAAGCTAAACTCTAACTTCTGATCGTTTTTGAATATGATACTCCTTGTGAGGTCTTGCCCCCCAACTGTCATCTCCCCCTATACCCATCTGCATAAGGTCTGCTCTTATAACTGTAAACTGTGGCTTAGGAAGTTCATTTGGATGCGCAGCCTCTTCAAGCTGGTTAGGAGTATAAGGAAGTGCGGAGAAGCCCATATATCTGTCTGTAACTACTGAATTCTCAGCGGCTTTACTCTCTCCCTTGGTAGGATCCATCTGTTTATCGCTTACAAACAATAGTCCTCTGCCCTTTCTGTCTGTTACCTTAGCATATCTTACATTTACCTTGTGACCACATTCCTGAGGTACTATGTAAGGTGCCATATTGTCTTCAACCTTATTGTTAAATAATCCAAGCTTTGCACCGCTTCTCCTATCCTCATAGGTCTCAGAAAAACCTGCCCCATACCAGGTAAGGTTGTCAAAGTCTGCGTCGGTCTTAAACATCATACCAAACTCAGGCATGTCAAAGTTCTCTCCCTTAGTCTCATAGCTTAGAGTAGTCTTTATGAAGCCATCTTCAAATACCTTGTATCTTACAACCGCCTCTTCAAGTCCATCCATACCGAGGGCATAGGTGTAAACCACTTCCACATATCTCTCAGAGCCTGTTTTAGCACTGTTGTCATTTACCTTTACATCTACACACCTAGCGTAATCTCCCGCAAGCTTCCATTTACCCTCCCCTGCAGGCATCTGCGCACCTCTGTCATTGTCCACAGGAGCCCTCCAGAAGTTAGGGCGAGGCTGGCTCTTAATAAGCTCAACTCCTCTTAGCTTGTAGCTTGTTAGCCCTCCGTACATTTTTGAGAATAATACTGCAAAATGCTCTCCCTTAACTCCTACATTGTAGTCGCCAAATACATACTGGAGTCTGCCTGATGCAGGTTTAACTTCCGCATTTTCCATTGAGGAAGCATACATATAATCATACTTCTCATTTCCCTGAGAAATATCCATAAAGTGTCTGGTATCTGCTTTTTTAACTACAGCCTGTCCAAAGGCAACCTCGTGGCCGCACTTCGCATAGTTGGTACAATGTTTAAGTCTTACGGATACTTCAGCAACGAATTCACCCTCGACATCAGGAATTTCGATAGGAAGTTTATATTCTTTTTCGGATAATGGTTCTACATCTGTAGTCATCATCTCCTTAGCATACTCTTTTCCATCTTTGTAAAGAATCTCATATACATTAAATTCAGAGGTATTGGTAAAAAGATACTTATTTCTTATCTTAACCTTATCCCCATTTACAAAGAGCTTGATGCCCTGATAGTTAAACTTAACCTCCTGCATCTTAGGAGATTCTGCTCTGTCAGGTCCTATGGCTATACCATTGCCGCTAAAATTACCGTCATTTGGCCTGTCGCCAAAGTCTCCGCCATATGCCTGGAATTCTGTACCGTATCTGTCTTTTTTATATATAGACTGGTCTATATAGTCCCAAATGAAGCCTCCCTGTGCCCTTGGCTCTTCCTCTGTATATTCAATGTATTTGTGCATGGCACCGTTTGAATTACCCATAGCATGGGTGTATTCGCAGAGGATGAATGGCTTATCAGGAAACTCCTTCAAGAACTCTCTTATTTCAGTCACAGGCGGATACATACGGCTCTCTATATCTGTGCTTCCATCATAGCTTCTATCGTGGAAGACTCCTTCATAATGCACAAGCCTCGTGTCATCAAGTTTTCTGAAAGCTCTGACATATTGTAGATGACCTTGCCGCCAAAGGATTCATTGCCCAGTGACCATATTATGACACTCGCTCTGTTCTTATCCCTGTGATATGTAGATGTAGCCCTGTCAAGCATCATCGGCTCCCACTCCATATGATCCTTAGGAAGTGAGTAATCCTCGCCATGTGCTCCCCTTGCATCCCAGGTTCCATGTGTCTCAAGGTTGTTCTCTGCAATTACATAAAGACCGTATTCATCGCAAAGCTCATAGAGATAATCAGTATTAGGATAGTGACTGGTTCTAACTGCGTTTATGTTATTACGCTTCATGGTAATAACATCCTTTTCTATCTCTTCTTTTGTAATTGCCCTTCCGTAAACAGAGCTGAAATCGTGTCTGTTGGTGCCGTTAAACACAATTCTCTTACCATTTATAAGCATAATCTTATCTTTTATTTCTATTCTTCTAAAGCCGACTCTCTCGTTAATAACTTCTGCGAGTTTGCCGTCTTCATCATACACCTTAAATATAAGGTCATAAAGTTCAGGCTTTTCAGCACTCCAAAGCTTTGGCTCATTTACAGTAAAAGAAAGGTTTAAGCTCTCGCTTATTTCTCTCTCATCAGTTAATATGGTTTCACCCTTATATGAAAGCCTTGTAGACAACTTTCCTTTGCCAAGGAGCAGGCCTTCCACCTTAAGTTCTGCTCTCTTAAAGCTGTCATCAGGCGTAGCCTTTACAGTGTAATCGACAATCCTTGTTCTTGGCAGCACATCTATATATACGCTTCTGTATATACCCGAGAATCTAAAGAAGTCCTGGTCTTCACACCAGCTGCTAATACTCCACTTAAATACCATTACTGCAATTTTATTTATTCCTGCACTTACAAACTTAGTCAAATCAAAGCTTGTGGCTGTAAAGCTGTCTGCAGCATAGCCCACGTATTCTCCGTTTACCCAGAGGGCAAAGGCACTTTCCACTCCTTCAAAGGTCATGATAATATCCTTATCTTTAGCATTTTCAGAAATGTTTAAGGTTTTTACATACATCCCCACAGGGTTGAAGTCGCTAGGAACCCCGTCATGTGCCACATCCTGAACTCCGTCCCAAGGATACTGCACATTGGCATACTGAGGGATATCATAGCCCTCCATCTGCATATTGGAAGGTACGCTTATGCTGTCCCAACTCTTTACACAATAGTCTTTTTTGTAAAAGTCTTTGACTGCAAGGCTTAGATTCTTAGCGTAGGCGAACTTCCAAAGCCCGTCTAGCGACACTCTGAGACTTGACTTTCTCTCTTTTAACTCCTCTTCATTTCCGTATGGAATGAAGGTTGCCTTAGCAGGGAGAGCATTCTCCTTGAAAAAGGATACATCTTTAATTTTGTTGAAATCAAACACCTTTATACCTCATTTCTATATTTGATAATTACTTTATAGCTCCTGTAATACCTTCCGCAAACTGTTTCTGTAGTATGAAGAAGACTACAGCTGTAGGAATGGTTGCAATAAGTACACCCAGCATAAGCATACCATAATCAACTGTATAGCCTCCAAGTAAGTTTGCCACAAGCATAGGCATGGTTGTGGCTTCATTTTTCTGAAAGATTACCTTTGGCCATAAGTAGCTGTTCCAGGTATTCATAAAAGTTACGGTTATGGCAGCGCCGTAGGTAGAACGCATTGTAGGGACGAACATGGTAAAGAATATGCCTACTTCAGATAAGCCATCCATTCTTGCTGCTTCAATGATTTCTTTTGGAAAGCTTCTTGCTGCCTGCCTAAACATCATTATAAGAAACGGTGTAGCGAGGCCCGGAAGCACGAAGGCAGGCCAGGTATTTACCAGTCCAACTTTTGAGAACATGGTAAAGAGCGGAATCATAGTTGCTACAAAAGGAAGCATCATTGCTGTAAGAAGCACAGTGAAAAGAACGTCCTTTGACTTCTGATGGTATACTTCGAATCCATAACCTGCAATCGAGCAGATAACCATAGACAACAGCGTTAGTATAACAGAGTTTCTCACTGAGTTAAAGAAGGCTCTGCCTAAGTTCTGATTGTGTATTAAAGACTTGAAATTTTCAATCAGGTAGCCTCCGGGGATTAGTTTTCCTCTCATTATCTCTACACTTGTATTGGTTGCTGCGCAAGCCATCCAATAAATTGGAAAGATTGAAAGGAGTGAAACTATTGTAAGAAATGTATAAACGAAAATTTTCTGTGTTTTAGTCACGCTTATCACCTACCTTCATCTGAATCACCGAAAGTGTTCCTACCATTACAAGAATAACAACCGAAAGTGCAGCTGCATAAGGGAAATTAGGGCTCGTTACAAATGAGGTGTTGTAGATATAGTGTGACATTGTTATTGTCGCTATACCAGGTCCACCTTTTGTAAGGTTTACTGACTCATCAAATAACTGAAGAGTTCCGTTAATTGACATAATTGCAGTAAGAAGAATAGTCGGTCTAAGTAGAGGCACTGTTATCTTTCTAAAAGACTGGAAAGGAGAAGCACCGTCAATCTTAGCGGCCTCATATACCGAGTATTCTATATTCTGCAAGCCTGCAAGATAGAATACCATGTTATATCCTGTCCACCTCCAAATAAGAGCAATTATGATTACTGCCCTTGCCATCCAGTCATTCTGAAACCAGCCTATTCTGTTAAAGCCGAAGTTAACAAGCACGTTGTTTATGAAACCGTCATTTGCAAACATAGACCTAAATATCATTGAATATGATACAAGGGAAGTTGCACAAGGCAGGAATATCATGGTTCTAAACAGTCCCTTAAATCTAAGGTGCTTGTTATTGAGAATAGATGCGAGTGCCAGTGCTATACCAAGCATTATAGGCACCTGAATCACAAGATAAAATAATGTATTAAATATTGCCTGTATAAACCGCTTATCCTTTAATATTCTCGCATAGTTTCCTATACCGTTCCAAGCCATATGAGTACCAACGCCTTTTTTTAGCGATAGTAATATAGCCTGAAACATAGGAAAAAAGCTAAAGATAACGATAAGCAGAGTAGCAGGAATAACAAAACCCCAGCCAATCATTAGATGTCTTTTGGCAAGGCTAATTCCTTTCTTACCCTCCATAATGGTCTCCTTTCTTACAAAAAGGGCTGCCGCATTAAAGATAAGCACTTATTCTCTCTTTATTGTGACAGCCCGTTCTGACTTATGCTAAAAAGCTAAGCTTTTATCAGCCACCCATATTAAATTCTACTGTTTCCTGAGCTGACTTTAATTCATCTTCAATGTTTGCGCCCTTTTGAAGTACGTTGCTAATAGCTACACCTACAGCATTTCTGGCATCGTAATAATAAGCGCCTGTTTTGTTGCTTGGAATCTTGCCTGCAAATTCGGTAATAAGTGAGTAAATTGGCTCTCCACCGAAGAATTCCTGTGGCTTGCTGTATACTTCACTCTTTCCGGCAGGAAGATATGTAGCAAGAGCTCCTGATGAAGGAAGGATAGTCTCGTAGAACTCTACACTTCCTGCAAAGGTTGCCTTTAAGAAATCAATGGCAAGCTTCTGGTTCGCAGACTTGGTTGTAACTGCCCAAGATGAGCCACCGTTATTGGAATAGTTGGTTGCACCTTCCACATCATCAAGCTTTGGCATATCTGTTATTGCCCACTTTCCTGAAAAATCCTTAGCTGCGGTAATAGATCCGATAATCCAGCAGCCGTTGATAACAGCAGCTGAGCTTCCGCTCTGAATTGCTGCTATATACTGATCCCAGTCTGTAACCTCAACAAGGATTCCTTCCTTGTAAAGCTCCTGATATATCTCAAGTGCCTTTCTAAGTACCCCATTGTCAACTATGTTAAGTGAACCATCATCATTAAATAGTGATGCTCCTGCGGACTGAAGTATCATCATTGCAAGATCATTTGAACCTGCGGTAGCACAAAGTAGAGGTGTGTTGGTCTTCTGTTTAACCTGCTTTCCAAGTTCTATAAACTTACTCCAGGTAATGTCCTTAAAATCATCTATTTTAAGTCCTGCCTTCTCAAGGATATCTGTTCTATAAGCAGCAATTACTGCTCCATTATCAAACGGTACTCCGTAGTGTACTCCGTCAAGCGTGGAATACGCCTGCTTTGCCTCACCAAAGTCCTTGTAGTTAATGCCTGAATCATTGAGTCCTAAGAATACATCGTTAAAGTTTGTAGTGTATTTCTGGAATGAGTTGTCCTGCATAAGGAAGATATCCGGTAAGGTGCTGAGGTCTCCTGAAGTCGCAGCAGTTGTTATCTTAGTTTCTATATCATCTGAAAGAACCTCTTGAATATTTAACTTAAACTGTGGGTCTATCTTCTGGTATACCTTCTCTGCTTCCTTCATAGCGTAGATGTTAAAAGCAGGATCCCAGCACCATACTGTAAGCTCGTGGCTTCCGTTGTCAGTATAGTTTCCGGCAGTTGAAGCCGTTCCCGATGTTCCTGATGCCGTACTTGAAGCCGCTTTAGATGCTGCGGATGATTTTGCTGCACCCGAGCTGCTTCCTCCTGATCCTCCACAACCCGACAATAGGCTAACTCCCATTGCCATTACAAGTGCAAGTGACATAATTTTTCTCATTTTCATACCAATTTCTCCTCCTAAAAATAAGTATTCGGGAAATAAATCATAGTTTTACCCGAGATATATTAGTTGATTTTTAGACAATTTTTATGTACAGATATGTACCCTTGGTAATTTTGTCTAAAAAACCAACTATATTTATAGGGATATTATAACTAATAATCAAAGCGTAATGTTGCTAATAATTTACAAAAAAAGTGCAATTTCGACCAAATTGCACTTTGCATTTTACCAGCCTTTTTTAGTTGATACACTTGCTTTTTAATAGTTTGCTTTCAAAATTGGCAGGATTTCTCTTCCACCTATAAGGAGATTCTCCTATTATTTTCTTAAAGTTCCTGTTGAAAGTAGACATCTGCAAATATCCTACCTTCATTGCAATATCTTCCATTGAGTACATAGTTGATTTTATCAGCTCACAGGCTTTATTTATTCGAATCAGATTGAAATATTCTAACGGGGTACGCCCCATATATGCAGAAAACAGCCTTCTAAAGTTAGTCTCACTCATATTACAGCTATCTGCCACATCCTTTATCCTAATCGGTTTTGCATAATTCTTGCCGATGTATGATATTGCAGCAGATATAACACTCATATCTCTGTACACGGTTTCAGCTGAAGTATCACTTGTATTCTTTCTTGCCACCTCAAAAAACAAAGAATTACAAAGCATGATTGTTTTTTCACAGTAATACGTTTTTTTATTTCTCATCTCCTCAATGATAGACTTTATCACACTGTACAGTTCCGGCTCCTTTTCGCTATGATAAAAATATACCTTACTATTCAGCCTTTTTAAGGTGCTTTCAACAAACGGTCTGTTGTTTGGAAATGCCCTGTTTAAGATGTCTTCCGGATCACAAAATATATATTCCCAGTAGCTTTTAGTTCCTTTTTTACTTACGGTATTATGAGGAAAGTTAATTGGAATAATGGTAAAATTACCTGCCTTATATTTTTTGCTTTCTCCATCAAGTATCATCTCTCCCTCACCTGATATACAGCAGCCTATCTCCATGAGGTTATGAAAATGCAGGTTGTTAATCATTTCACCATTTGTATCTTTCCCGTATTCCCTTATCCAGCTCTCCCCAAGCATGGCAAGCACAGGCTCTTTAATCGGTTTTTCATAGTATCTAAGCTCTATGACAGTATTTTTCTTTTTTGACATAAACCACCTACCCTTATAGTAAAACACCGAAAGTTCCCTCTAATCACAGGTAACTTTCGGCATTCAAGAGTCATTCAAAAAAATATACTATAAATCTTTCTTATTCTTTTTCTTTATGTAAAATAAACCAACTGCTCCCCTGCCTCAGCCCTCTTAAGAGGTTCTTTGGCATAGAGTACTATTCCCTTGCCCTTGTAGTCTTTGCAGTATTCAAACCTTGCCTCTGCCTCTACATAAGCCCAGTCTTTCTGTGCAAACTCTGACGCATTGGGTGCGTGGCAGACAAAGCCTATGAACTGTACGTCTGCTGCACAACAGGTCATTGCAAATCTTCCGGGAACCAGCTTATCTTCTGGGAAATTCTTATCCCTGTAGATAAGTGCCCTAAACTTCATAGTCTTTCCCTTATACTTTTCAGGATGATCCATGGCATCCATGTACCAGAGTCCAAAGTCATCATCCTCAAGCTCAATTACAGGTTTATCTGTATCAAATGGCAGGCTCTCCACATAGGCATCATCGAGGTTTCCTTTTTTTCATCCTCATAGAGGATCTGAGCCTTTCTGTTTAGTGCCTTTATACGCCTCCTATAGCCTCCCCTTACCTCATTGTCAGTAACCCTGTTGAACACTACGAGGTCGGCAGGCTTAACCTGCTCCATAACAAAGCTTCCCATATTCTGTAGGTAGCTCTCAAAGGTAGAGCCATCTATAAGATTGATACACTGTACAAGCATCCAATTCTCAGGGAATTCATCTATAACCTCCTGAGGAATCCACATACCATTGTTCTCGATTACCACCCTGTCAGGGTTATATTCCTTTTCAAGGTTTTTTAAGAATTCCTCAGTTATATCTTCCTTGTCTTCTACTACAACTGTAGACATTTTATTTCGCTTTAAAAGTTTCTCTGACAGCTCGATTTCGCCCTCTTCACACAGTATGAAAAGGGATTTGTTGCCGTCTTCAAACTCACCGCCCTCTAAGGTATCCCTTAAAAATGCGGTCTTCCCACTCTCAAGCATACCCGTAAACATATATACAGGTATATCCTTTTCCTGATTCATATATTCTCCTTATCAGCCTTAGTATATCCACATAATGCCACAAGGCCTATGCCTGTCCTACTTTAGGCTTAGATAATACTCTCTGATTATATAGCTGTCAAAAGCATTGATACAGACACTATAGCTCTTACACTTCAAAAAGAGTCTTAATATCATCTTTTTTAAGTCTTGAGCCTATTACACAGAGCTTACCTGTTACGTCAGGTGCACCATTTCTTACTTCAAATTCTCCAGGTGTAAGGTCGAACTCAAGCCATCCTTCACCCTCTGACTGAACTATACCCTTTGCACGTAGTATGATGCCAAGGCCGTTGCCCCAAGCGAGCTTGTCGAGTATCTTCTCAAGAGCCTCTTTCGTAAAACGCTTAGGAGTTGTGATGCCCCAGCTGTCAAATACCTCATCAGCGTGGTGATGGTGGTGATGTCCACAGCCACACTCGTGGCCGTCTTCATGGGTCTGCTCGTGATGGTGTCCGTGACAGCACTCATGACCTTCTTCATGGGTCTGCTCGTGATGATGTCCGTGACAGCACTCATGACCTTCTTCATGGGTCTGCTCGTGATGATGTCCGTGACAGCACTCATGACCTTCTTCGTGGTCATGGTCGTGATGATGTCCGTGGCAGCACTCATGACCGTCTTCATGGGTCTGCTCGTGATGATGTTCGTGACAGCACTCATGACCGTCTTCATGGGTCTGCTCGTGATGATGTCCACAGCCACACTCATGACCGTCCTCATGGGTCTGCTCGTGGTGGTGTCCGCAGCCACACTCATGGCCGTCCTCATGGGTCTGCTCGTGGTGGTGTCCGTGGCAGCACTCATGGCCGTCTTCGTGGTGGTGATGTTCACAGATTTCAAGCTCTTCTTCTGTAAAGAGTAAGTCCTTCACCTCTCCTGCTGCCTTCTCCATTGTATCAAGAATCTGCTTTCCTGTAAGGCTATCCCAGTCGGTTGTTATGATAACAGCCTTGTCATTGTGCTCCTTTATGGCCGCTACAGCCTTTTCAAGCTTACTCTCAGGAGTCTTTGCAGTACGGCTAAGTACGATAGTGTTGGCATTTTCAATCTGGTCATTGAAGAATTCGCCAAAGTTCTTCATATACATAGTTGTCTTGCCTGCATCGGCTACTGTAATAAAAGCTATTAAGGCTCACATCTTCAAAGTCCTTCTTCACATCGGCAACAGCCTTAATTACATCCGAGAGCTTGCCTACTCCCGAAGGCTCAATGATGATTCTGTCAGGAGAATACTTTGTAATAACATCTTTAAGTGCTGCTCCAAAGTCTCCAACGAGAGTACAGCAGATGCAGCCGGAATTCATCTCTGTGATTTCAATTCCTGCCTCTTTTAAGAAGCCTCCATCTATGCCTATCTCGCCAAATTCATTTTCTATAAGCACTACTTTCTCTCCACCGAGTGCCTCTTTTATAAGCTTTTTGATGAGGGTTGTCTTGCCTGCGCCAAGAAATCCTGAGATTATATCTATCTTTGTCATTTTACTACTTCCTTTCATACTATTTTCGGGTTAGTTATAAGTAACTTTTGAATAGTCACTATAGTACCACAACAAACTTTCAAATTCAACTTTTTAAATCAAAGTAACTATCTCAGAAATGCGAAAGACATATTCTTCCTCTCAAAGCTATTATATAAGTTCAAGCTTTTTAAGCACTTCCTCCATTTTATCCGTATCAAGAGGCTTGTTGGCATAGCCGTCACAGCCAAGTTCAAAGGCTCCGTCTACATAATTCATGTCGCTAAGTGCTGAAACCATGATTATCTTAGGACATTTGTCCTCAGGAATCTTGAGTCTTTTCTCACTCTCCCTTATCCTGTAGAGCGCTTCTATTCCGTCTGTCCCCGGCATCATTATATCAAGACAGATTAAGTCATAATACTCTCCGTCTTCAGCCGCAAATTCAAAAGCAGCCACAGCTTCTTCTCCGTCCACAGTTGCGTCCACTTCTCCATATTTGCTTAGAAAGCTAATACCAAACTTTCTGCTGGCATAATCATCTTCGGCCAGTAAAATTCTCATGTCATCCTCCTTATTATTCAGCAATATGGTCGTAAGGAAGCTCAATATCTACCTCTGTTCCTTCACCTTCTTTGCTTTTTAGCACTACTCTGCCATTTATTTCTTCAATCAGATGAGCTACCTGGTCAAGCCCCACTCCTCTTCCTGAATAATCTCCAATTGTCTTTCTGGTTGTAAATCCCGTCATAAACGGTATTTTCAATATATCTTCCATACTATAGCTTTCTTTTGGATTGAGAAGTATTCCCCTCATCTCTGCCGCCTTAAGTATCTTGTCAGGATTAATTCCCACTCCGTCATCAGAAAAATGAAGCTCTATTCCCTTGAATTTCTCTGATTTTACTATCTCAAGCCTTATATGTCCTTCTTCTTTCTTACCCGCCTTAACTCTTGCAGTCGGTGCTTCTATTCCGTGGTCAACGGCATTTCTTATAAGGTGGGTGAGAGCCTTTGACAGATTGGCTGTCTTGTACTTTTCTATATGAATGACATGAGCCTCGTCTTCCAAAAGCTTAACCTCAAACTCAGCCTTCTTGCCTGTGTGTTTAAGCAGGTCTTTAGCTGCAATCTTAGCCTTAGACACAAGCATAGATAAATCAGTCATCCTTGCATCCATTACCCAGCTTTTTCACCCCTTTAGCAAGGTTTACAACCTCCGATACTACATCTGTCTTCTTTTCCGGCTTTTAACTCATCCGCCAGCTTCTCTAGTCCAATACTTAGCTTCCTTATCTCTTCCATCTTGTCATCAGTAATAGTAAAGCTGATGAGTCTGCTCTTTAGTGAATTAAGGATTTCATTAGGCGTCTTTGGTTTAGCCAGTCCGTCCTCAGATTTTTTATTTTCATCAAGCAAAAGTCCGTCAAACACTCCCTTTTTAGGCGATACTACAGCTGTATCATTTTCAGACTTACTAGGAATATAATACTGCTTACGCCTTGTAGGTGTGGAGGTAGGAAGCTTATTAAAGCCTACTACTCCTGTATCCATGTGGTCGATAAGTTCTATTATCTCACTATTATCTCCGTCAACCTTTTCATTGTGAGTGAGTTTATAAAGCTCGCTGTGAATGAAGACCGAATAAGCATTTAAAACTTCCCTGAAGCTCTCAAAATCAGGACTTTCAGCCCTCACATCCCTGTAGCAGTCCATTAGCTTTTCAAGCTTACCGCTTACCTGGGCTATCCCGTCAAAAAGCAGCATACTTGAGTCCATTCTGATGATGCGCACAAGTTTAGCAAGCTCCACTATTAGCTCTCTTTCAAATTTGCCGGCATTTTCACCTTCGAGCATATATTTATCGAAGGCTTTAATAGAGTCTCCGGCTTCATTTGCAAATATTTCGATTATCGGTTCTTTTTTTGCAACTCCCAAATCTAGTTCCTCCTAATACCACTTTGTATCTTCAAAAATATGTCTACAATACTCGGATCAAAACTCTTCCCTGATTCACTCTTAATTATCTCAATCGCTTCCTCGTGAGTGTAAGCATCCCTGTAACATTTATCTCTTGTAAGTGTGTCATACACATCTACAACAGAGAATATTCTCGCTGACATTGGTATACCCTTACCCTTAAGCCCCTTAGGATAACCCGAGCCGTCCCATTTCTCATGGTGATAATATGCAATGTCTATAGCCATTCCCAGATATCTGCTAAACTCATTGTGGCGGTAGACTTCAGTAAGTGTCCTTGCACCTATTTCAGCATGAGTTCTCATAACAGTCATTTCATCAGGAGTCAGCTTACCCCTTTTAAGAAGTATTCTGTCACTGATAGTGAGGCTTCCTATATCGTGAAGAGGGGCAGCAAGCCCGATATCGTCTATAAAGTTATTGCTGATGTACTTTTTCGTATTCAGGAGACAGCTGCAAGCTCTGTGCTAAAAAAGCGGAATTTGCCGAAACATTAAGCATATGTGTGCCTGTCGGCTCTTCCCTTGATTCAGCAAGCCTTACCAGTCCGTATATGAGATACCTTTGGTCATCAGTTATCTTTGCTATCTGGGTATTCATCATCCTATGCAGTCTTTTATTATACTCTTCAAGTTCACGCTGCATTACGAGGTTTTTTATCTGAGTATTTATTCTAAGCCTTACCTCATCAAAATCAAAGGGCTTTACTATAAAGTCCACCGCTCCTACATTATAGCCTTTTTTTCCTTGAGTTCACATCATTTAAGGCTGAAACAAATATCAAAGGAATATCCGCTGTCTTTGGATTGGACTTAATCATCTCACAAAATTCATAGCCGTCAATGTCAGGCATTGATATATCCGAAAGTATGAGATCCGGAAGCAGGGCATCTATAGCCTCCATAGCCTGATTTACATTCTGTACAGGTCTTGCTATGTAGCCTTCACTCTTTACTATGTCGGACATAAGTGCAAGGCTTGTGAGCACGTCATCAACAATGAGAATATTCGTTTTCATTTCCCTCTACCCCTTTTAGAATCCTAGTTCGGTAAGCTTTCCCTTAAATGTGTTGTACTGCTCTATAGCTTTATCGTGGTTACCCCTTCGGATAATGAGTTCAAGCCTGAAAGCTTCCTTCTTAAGTTGTTGTTCAGATTCGTTATCAGAAATCAAATTTTTTTACAACACTGGCAAAAATTCTCTGCTTTTTTTCCCAGTTACCCAGTTCAATGCAGATAAATAGTTTTTCGAGGGCTGAATTTATTTCCTTGATATTCTCACTGGTTCCAAACTGGTATATCTTGTCCGAATTAGCTGTAAGCCTCCAGTCTGAGCCTCCTTCGCCGCTATAGCTTGATTCCTCCTCAGACTCGGTATACTGACCGCTTCCTTCGTAGACGAAGTTTCCGTTAGGAAGTTCTACTCCTGTAGTCTCTTCTGCCTCGTCTGCCTTTCCAAGGATTACATTGAAAGAGAATGAACTTCCCTTACCCGGCTCACTTTCTACCTTGATGTTTCCTCCCATAAGCTCAACTAACTTCCTGCTTATGGACAGACCTAAGCCCGTTCCTCCGAACTTCCTTGTCGTAGATGCATCCACCTGTGAAAATTTCTTAAACAACTTATCCATGTTTTGTTTTGAAATGCCTATTCCCGTATCAACCACCATAAAGAAAAAGCTCTACATAATCATCTTCTTCACGAATGAGGGAGGCTTCAACCGCTATATGGCCTATAGTTGTAAACTTGACTGCATTGCTTAGGAGGTTGTTAAATACCTGCATCAGCCTTAGCTCGTCTCCCACCAGGTACTTAGGAATGTCATCGCCCACATGCACAAGAAGTTTTAAGCCCTTTTCATTTACAAGAGTTACATTGAAAGCCATTACATTGTTTAAGAACTCTCTAAAAGAAAATGCTTTCTTTTCAAGCACCAGCTTGTCGGATTCCATTTTTGAAAAAAATCCAAAAGATCATTGATAATCTTAGACATATTTACGCAGCAGCCCTCGATTATCCCCACAGTTTCAAGCTGGTAGGAATTGAGCTCTGTGTTAAGGAGGTTCTTAGCCATACCCTGAATACCGTTAACCGGAGTCCTTAGCTCATGAGTAATATTGGATACAAATTCAGTCTTATACTTAAGTTCATACTTAAGTTCCTCTTTACAGCTTTTTAGCTCTCTGGTAAGATTTCTTTTTTCTGTTTGATCTATTGCAAATATAATTAATTTATCGTCTTCATAAGGAACTATCTTTAGGTCAGCAGGAAAACAAGTTTCATTTTTCCTGTACACATCTGTCTCAATATGCTCATGTAGGGCAGTTTCTTCCAAAGAAATTTTTGGGAAAGTAATCTCAAATTTTCCTATTTCTTCTTCGGGTAAATACCCCAAACTTTCCCTTGCTTTGTCGGAACAGCTGATACATTTACCATTTTTTTATCAAAGACAAAAACAAGTTCAAGACATTCCTCCTTGAGAATATTATACAGTTTCATATCAACATTCATAACCCACCCCGCTATACACAATTTGTGTATTTTTTTTGCAATAACGTTTGACATTTAACCTTCAAAACTATATATTAATAGTATGATGTTTGGTTAGACAATATCTATATTTAATATAAATCATTTCAGGAGGTAAAATATGAATTTTCATTTGAGACTTAAACAGCTTCGCCAGAAGAAAGGGCTTACACAGGGCGAACTTGCAGGAATACTGGGACTTAAGCCTACAGCTATCTCAAACTACGAATCAAACAGAAACGAGCCATCCTTTGAAAAGCTGATTGCTTTATCAAAGGAATTTGACGTAACCTGCGATTACCTGCTTGGTGTATCTGATTCTGCACTTCCTATAGGCGGAGAAATACTTGACAAGGAAATAGTTGATTTCTTCCTTGTATATCAGCAGCTCATGCCTGAAAGTGCAGCTTCTATAAGAGACTATGCAGAATACCTCCTTGAGAGACAGGAAAACAAAAAGAACCGTAGGCAGTCTTAATTCGTGCCGCTGGTTCCAAATCCACCCCTGTCCTCATTTTCAAGTGAGTCAACTTCGAGGAAATTTATCTGCGGCTGATGTTTCATTATACGGAATTGGCAAAGCCTGTCGCCTACATGTACCTCTGTGTCACGCATAGCCAGGGCAGGCCATTTCCACTCATCAGCATCTCCTTTGTAGCTCTCATCAATTACTCCCATGTGGTTGGTCTGTATGAGCCCAAAGTTCTTATAAGTCGAACTTCTTGGAACTACATGAGCCTCATAACCTTGGGGCAGCTCCATAGCCACCCCAAGTCTTATAAGTCTGAATTCGCCCTTTTTCATTACCACATCTTCTGCTACTCTAAGGTCTATCCAATCTGAATTGCCTGCTATGTAGCAGAGTTTTTTTCTATCTTATCTGTAAAATATTTTATCTTAATCGTTTCCATTTATTCTCCTAATAAAGTAAGCATTCTCTTAGCCTCTACCGCTCTCTGAGTATCTCCATGCTTTTTCTACAATCTTATTATACCATTCTACAGCTTTTAGTCTTTTTCTCCAAGTCTATCATAACTTCTGGCTGTAAAGTACATAGAGTCGACATTTTCAGGATTCATCTTCAAAGAGGTTTCAAATGACTTAAGAGCCTCCTTATACTGTCCTCTACTGTAGAGAGTGTAGCCTGCCTGATACAGTCGTGTCGACTGCTCTACAAATACCTTTGCTGAGAGCTGATTATAGAGGTTTAGCATATTTTTATCTTTGAGTGTGGACTTATCTACCTTGACCAAAGCCTCTGCCGCCTTAGCATTATCATCCATTGTGTAATACGCCGCAGCCTCAGCAAGCACTCCAAATCCGTTATTTTCATTCTTCTTGGTGGTTTCGGAAAGCTGTTTATTTTTAGTCTCCAGAGTCTCCACCTTTTTCTTAAGTTCAGCATTTTCACCGGTTACGGTATCAAGCTCAGCATTTGTCTTAGCCATGGTCTCATTGAGGCTTACTATCTCGGTGTTCTTATTAGAAACCGACTTAGCCCTGATTCCCGGCACAATGGCAACCATAAAAAAATGCCATACCAAGCACTATTCCTGCTAAAAAGACTAATCCAAGGCAGAATTCCGTGCTTATTATCTCTGTAGGCATTCATAGGGGCAAAGGACTCTCTTGCATTTAAGACAAGCCTGTTAGCATCATTATCCTCTGTCACATCTTCACCCTGGCTCTTTCCCTTTACCTCGGCCATATAAAGCAGGGTAAGAGGATTCATTTTATCAACCTTGAGTGCCATTTTTTTAGGTACTTCTTAGCCTGTGAAATATTCCCCGACTTTATATTTAATAGCCCAAGGAGCTGCAGTCCTTTGACATGCTTAGGATTAAGTGAAATCAGTTTTTTTAAGCTGAATGGCTGCAAGGTCATAGTTCCCTGATTTTACAAGCTTTTTAAGGAAGCATTGTACTTCTTTATCACCTGTCCCGCTGCATCAAGTCTGGTCGGGTTGTTTTGAAAAATACGACAGATACTCGGCTGCGAGATTATTCTCAGCTTCAAAGTGACTGCTTATTATCCATTCACTAAGAGCATCTACTATCTCCCCCATTTCACTGTATATAAGGCCTAAGAGGTTTCTAGCCTCGGTATTCTTTTTATTTATCTTTAAGCTGTTTTGAAGGCTTATTACCGCACCGGACAAATCCCTTGCCTTAGCCTTTTCGAGGCCTTCGTTGTAGCATCTGTTTGAAATTCTATATAATTTTTTAAATAGCTTTTTACATCACTGCCACAGTCTTCACAAGTGTCACTGGCAGTTAGTTTAGCCTTACAATATGGGCACTGCATATATTTACCTCATTTCTCTGGTTTCTTTAAGTACTTCCTTAATCAGGTCGGCAACATCCGACACATCATTATGTCTGATAACATCAGCCACTTCTTCTACTTCGAGGCTTGGCTTAAACTTTTCAAGTTCTTTTTCAAAATCCAACATAATATCTCCCTTCAAAATATAACCATATCAAAAATGTAGTATAGGAATAGTTATTCCACCTTAGAATAATACCACATTTTGTAGTCTTATTCAATTAGAAACAATAATTTATATAAGACTTACTTCCTAAATTACGGGAGTTTGACAACCTAATCCGTTATGAGGTTCATCAAAGCCAGATATGGCTTATTTTTTTTGTCAAATCTTAAATTTATGCTTGCACGTTCCACTCCGATACGTTATAATAGTATTGGAGGATAATACTATGAGATTAGGATGGACTACCGGAAAATATTCAATTACCTATCGTGCTGTTAAAACAGTTAGAATCAATGGGAAAAACAAAACTCAGATTGTTAAAACTTTCGGTTCAGAAAAACAAATCTGCGAGATGTATGGCGTGAAAGATGCAAAAGCCTGGGCTAAAGAACAGGTGCGTATTATGAATGAAGTTGAAAAAAAGAAGATTCCGCAACATTTAATATTGAGCTCTGTGCCGCTAATGACCTTGTTAGTAATGAACAGCATAGGTTTAATGGCGGATATCTTTTCCTTCAGGATATTTATTATGAATTAGGCATGCATAAGATTTGCCGTGCAATCTCTGCGAGACACCCATTTGAGTACGACCTGAATGACATACTTTCACGTCTTATATACAGCAGAATACTTTTTCCCGTCATCAAAAAGGAATAGCTTTGAAGAGTCAAAGCGCTTTTATTGAACAGCCCTCTTTTGAACTGCATGATGTTTACCGCTCATTATCAGTGATAGCAGAAGAGGCTGATTATATTCAGAGCCGTATTTTTAAAAAAATAGCACTGCAGTGCAAAAACGAAATACTCAAGTAATCTATTATGACTGTACAAATTTCTACTTTGAGATCGACAATGAAGAGGATGATAAGCAGTTTGGCAAAAGTAAGGAAAACCGCCCACTTCCTATAGTAGGAATGGGGCTGTTTATGGATAGCGATGGTATTCCTATATCTTTTTGCATTTATCCCGGAAACCGCAATGAACAGACCACTATGATTCCACTTGAAAAAGAAGATGCTTTCTGGATTTGATATGTCCAAGTTTGTTGTCTGTACAGATTCAGGGCTGTCATCTGCAACAAAACCGGGTGTTTAATTCCTACGACAGCGAAAAACGGTATAGCGCGGGTATATAACAACACAGCCTATCAAAATACTTAAAGACTTCTTACAAGAGTGGTGTATGGTTGATGATGGATGGCTTCTCGATGGTGATAGAAGCGGCAAAAAAATATAGGATATCAGAATTAGACAATGAAAAAGGATAGAGACAAGATTTTCTACAGATCGCGATGGATTAAAGAGGAAGGTATTGTCCATACAGACAGTGGCGACAGAAAGCAAATAATCGAACAGAAGCTTATTGTTTCATACTCCTTAAAAATACCGTGATTTCCAGCGCTATGTGCGTAAAGGACAGATTGAAAGAGCTGCGAAAAATGATTGAAAAAAAGGACGCTCATCGATAGAAAGAAAAAAACAGAATGATCCTAAACGATTTATAAAAAACCGACCATACAACAAAGTACGGGGAGATTGCAGATGTATCCATAAACAGCATAGACCAGTCATATATTGAAAAATGAAGAAAAAAATATGATGGTTTCTATGCTGTATGCACCAATCTTAATGACAACATAGGTAGTATAGTCAGGGCAAACAAGCGACGTTGGGAGATTGAAGAATGCTTTAGAATAATGAAAAACTGATTTTTGAAGCACGTCCTGTATATTTAAACAGGAAAGACAGGATACTTGCCCATTTCATAACCTGTTTTATTTCGCTTATTGTATACAGGTATCTTGAAAAAGAAACTTAATAATAAATATACCATAGACCAGATACTTCCTACCCTTCAGGAAATGGATTTTCATAAAGTACGAGGGTAAAGGTTATCAGCCCATTTACACCAGAACAGAACTCACAGATGCACTGCACGATGCATTTGGATTCTGTACATCTAAACAGATAGTTCCAATAAAAAAATGAGGAATATTTTTTTCACAAACAAAAAAATAGATAGTGTAACGTGCATATGTAAATTTTTCCAAAAGCCCTGTAACTCGCTTCTATAGCGAATTACAAAGCTTTTTTTCTTAAAAAAAGCTGTCAAAGACGGGATTTTGTAGTCTTATTCAATTAGAAACAATAATTTATATAAGACTTACTTCCTAAATTAACAGGCTAAATATACTGTTTATCTCTGATATATAAGATTACAAATAAAAATTAATAAACATCTAAAGTTTTAGTCAAAATCTGCCGATATATGCCTATGGAAGTAATGTACCTTAAATATTTTTTTGACAAATGGAGGGTGCTATGAAAAATAATAAAGAAGTAAAAGCTACCGGAACCAATAGTATTTTCAATAGTTTCGCAGTTAAGTTAGGTCTTATTATTGCAGTTTTTTTGCTTGTCATTTTGGGCGCAAAAGCAGTATTTGACAATAATTACGAAACAGAAACTGCTATCAAAAATATCGAAATTACCAAGCTTGAAGAAGCAAAAATGGCTTACAAGATTGAAAGTCAGTTTGCAGGCGCATATCAGATAGGATATGATGTAAAGGTTATAACTGAGACTGTATTTAAGCAGCTTCCTAAAAAGGAAGAGAAGCAGAAAAATGGTTATAAACAGTGCTATGCAAATGTTTGAAAACAATGACTTCATTTCGGGAGTAGGTATTTACTTTATTAAGAACGGCTTTGATGGCAAAGACGCAAGAAAAGGCCGTTTCTCAAAGTATATAGAACGTGAAGACGGTAAAGTCATATCATCAGATGAAGACGACATAGATGATAAGGAATGGTATAGCGAAACTTTATCAGCCAATAAAGCTATGCTTTTAGACCCTTATGTTGATACAGATAATCAGACGAAAACTTCGTACTGCCTTCCTATTACTCATAAACAGAAGGCTGTAGGTGTAGTTGTTGTAGACATACTTTTTAACTGATTTACAGCAGGATTTTAAGGACAGCTCAATAGACGTTGAAGACTTCAAGGGACTTCTTACGGACAGTGGTTTCTTTATATCAAACGCCATGGATGATGCCCAGATTGGAAAGAACCTTTTTGAACAGGTTCCAGAAGCAAAGGCAAATGTATCCGAAGCCATTGCAAAGGGCTATATGCAGTCAGTAGAAACCATAGCTGGAACAGACTTAGAGGGTAAAATCACCTATGTATCAGTTTCTTTCCCTGGAGTAGATAAGAAATGGTGCCTTGAGAGCATCATATCCTATAGAAAAGTTCTAAAGCACGCTACAGAGTTTGTCTTCAGCAACATTCTCTATCACGCTGCCATCATTTTAATCATAGGTGGTGTAATTATCTTCCTTATGATTAGCCGAGTTGCAAAGCCTATGGCTCTTATCGAGAAGGCTATGCTTAAGATGTCTAACTACAATCTTGACATTTCCGCAGAAACGGCTCAGGCTATGAAGTACATGAAGGGTAAAGATGAGATTGCAAGCGTAATGAAGTCAATAAAAACTATGACAGAGAACCTCTCTTCTATAGTTAATAACATCTCTTCACACGCGCAGAATACAGCAGCTACAGCTGAGGAGCTTACAGCAACTGCACAGTCTGCTTCCTCTTCATCAAATGATGTATCTAATGCTGTAAACAATATATCCGAGGGCGCTATGAGCCAGGCAGAGGATACTCAGAGTGCTGCAGGCTCAGTTGAGAAATCAGGCGAGCTTCTTGACGGTATGGTAGAGATACAGGAAAAAAACTTTCACATTCAATGGATCATATTAATAGCCTAAAGGATGAAAGTAATGTGATTATGAATGAGCTTGTACAGATAACCGGAGAGAACAAGGAAATATCTGAAAAGGTATCAGACGTAATTCAGGAGACAAATGATGCTACAGAAGCAATTGCAAGCGCAAGCGAGATGATACAGTCTATCTCAGACCAGACTAATCTTCTCTCATTAAATGCTGCCATAGAGGCTGCAAGAGCTGGTGAAGCAGGGAAAGGCTTTGCTGTAGTTGCTGATGAGGTTAGAAAGCTTGCTGAGGACTCTGCTAAGTTCACAGGTGATATTAGAGAAGTTATTGATGAGCTTAAGAAGAAGGCTAAAGAAGCTGTAGATATGATTAAGCTGTCTAATGAAATCATAGACAGGCAGGGAAGCAAGGTTAAGGAGACAGGCGATAAGCTCGCTGAAATCTCTACCGAACTCGAAGATAGTAAGAGAATTGTTGAAAGCATCAACGAGTCTTCCGCACAGATTAAGAAAGAGAATGACAATGTAGTTAAGGTTGTTGAGAATCTTTCTGCTATCGCAGAGGAGAATGCAGCAACAACTGAAGAGGTTGCAGCTTCTGTAGATACTCAGGTACAGGCTATCCAGAACATTTCTCAGGCATCTGAGAGCCTTGCTGATATCGCATCACAGTTACAGTCAGAGGTTTCTAAGTTTAATTTGTAAAAGTTTAACTGCCACTTTAATAATTACTTGTTAAGGTGGCAGTTTTTTCTTGCTTTTTTTTATTTTTGTTGTTAATATAATATCAAATCACGATTTACTAAATCACGATTTGATATTATGGAGGTCAACTATGTTTATTGGAAGAGAGCAAGAATTGCAGTTCCTTAATGATAGATATAACGAGAATAAAGGACAGTTAATTGTTCTTTACGGCAGGAGGCGTGTGGGTAAAACTGAGACGCTCCTCGAGTTTTGTAAGGATAAACCCCATGTATTTTTTTCCTGTACTCAAAGCACCGATAAGGCACAGCTAAGTAGATTTTCCTCTATCCTCCTCAAAGAAAATATTCCTGCCAGAGAATATATAACTGAATTTCCAGATTGGGAAAAGGCTTTTCGCTCGGTCCTTGACCTTCCATACGGAGACAGTAAAAAACTAATTATAATTGACGAATTCCCGTATATGTGTAAGGGAAACCCCAGCATACCTTCTATCTTACAAAACCTCTGGGATATAGAATTTAAGGATAAAAATGTAATGATAATTCTCTGCGGTAGCTCTATGAGCTTTATCGAAAAGGAAATTCTGTCAGAGAAAAATCCTCTATACGGCAGAGCTACCGGTGTATATAAAATGAAGGAGATGGGCTTCTATGATGCGATACAGTTTTTCCCTAATTATTCTGAAAGGGATAAGGTATATGCATACTCCATCCTTGGAGGTATCCCACATTACTTAAAACAATTTAATCCTGAACTTCCACTTAGAGAAAATATAAAACGTGGTGTACTTACCAAAGGTTCGGTCTTATACAGTGAGGTAGAGTTTTTGCTGCATCAGGAACTTAGGGAAACTTCCGTTTACAACTCAGTTATAGAGGCCGTTGCCCTAGGCAGCACCAAGCTAAATGATATCAGTCAAAAATCAATGGTTGAAGATACTTCAAAAACGAGTGTATACTTAAAAAAATCTAATTGAACTTGGACTTATAAGCCGCGAATTTTCCATTGAATCATCTACAAAGGAAATGGCAAATACGAAAAGAGGTTTATACAGGTTAAATGACAACTTCTTTAGATTTTGGTACGCTTTCGGATACGCAAATATCTCACAGCTTGAAGACGGCGATGTAGAAGGCGTGTATAAATACATAGTAGAGCCTTCTCTTCATGAATTTGCCTCTTTAGCATTTGAAGACGTATGCAGACAGTTTATCATGGAACTTCAAAAGAAAGACCAGCTCCCATTTCGTATCATTAAGCTTGGACGATGGTTTGGAAAGACTACCATACATGATAGCAAAGCCTCAAGCGGACTAAGGATAGCCGAAACAGAGATAGACCTTCTAGGTATAGGAAGGAATAATAAGGAATATCTAGTCGGTGAATGTAAGTTTAAGAATGTCCCTTTTGATTACTCAGAGTATATTAGCACCGTAGCAAAGCTTACTCACGAAAAGGAAAAAGCCAAGTTCTACTATGCTCTTTTTTCAGAATCAGGCTTCGATAAGAAAATACTTACAGAGGCAAAAGCTACTAAAAACATTTATCTTTATGACTTAAATACGATTGTAAATCTATAGGAATTATGAGAGTTGCACTGTTGATAAACTTCATTTGTCTGTTTATCGTTATTCGATGGCTTTTAATTTTAGAAAAAAACCTGCACCGATAGTGGAATATCCGTTATCAGTGCAGGTTTTTAATTAGCTTTTAAGAATCTGTCTTATATATCTCTATTACCTGGCATCTTTAATTTCAAGTACTTATATACCTTGAGGTTTATGCCCCTTTGGACTTAATTCTAAATTCTTAGTTTTTCTTAAGTCTTCCCAGTTGTTCTTCTACCTGCTTAAGCATCTCAGTATATTTTGCAAGCTTCTCCTTCTCCTCATTTATCTTAGCCTCAGGAGCCTTGGATACGAACTTCTCGTTGCTTAGCATACCATTTGAGCGGGCAATTTCTCCTTCAAGCCTCTTATGCTCTTTTTCAAGTCTCTCCACTTCCTTGTCTATGTCTACAAGGTCGCTAAACGGCATATAGATAACTGCCTGAGATATAACCGCAGATACAGCATTGTCATCAATTCCAGACTTATCTGCCTGTACCTCTACCTCACTTGCATAAGAAAGGCTTGCAAAGAAGCTCTCTCCCTCCATAAATACCTTTCTTACTTCTTCCTTGTCAGAAACGACTATAACCTTAGCCTTTCTTGAAGGTGGTACATTTTTGTCTGTACGAACCGCTCTTATGCTCTTTACAGCCTCTTTGATAAGGGCAACTTCTGCCTCTTCCTTCGCAAAATCCCACTCTGCCTTAAATGTAGGCCAAGCAGATATCATAATGCTCTCTTCCATAGCTGATTTAACCGCTTCGTTTGGCTCATTTTCACGAAGCGCCTGGTAGATTTCCTCTGTAACAAAAGGCATAAATGGGTGAAGGAGCTTGAGCATATTGATAAGTACCGTCTTAAGTGTAAATAAGGCTGCTGCCTTGGTCTTATCAGTATCGCTGTAAAGACGAGGCTTCACCATTTCGATATACCAGTCACAGAATTCTTCCCAAATGAAGTCATATACCTTCTGAACTGCTATACCAAGCTCAAAAAGCATCCATGTTCTCAGTCATTTCTGCTGAGAGCTTGTTTGCCCTGCTAAGTATCCATTTGTCTGCCGGAGTAAGTTCAGAGAGGTCAACGTTGGCAGGCACTTCTGCGGCGTCCAGGTTCATCATAATAAATCTTGATGCATTCCATACCTTGTTGGCAAAGTTTCTGCTGGCTTCCACTCTTTCGTTGTAGAAACGCATGTCATTACCCGGCGCATTACCTGTGATTAGTGTAAACCCTAAGTGCATCAGCACCGTATTTGTCTATGATTTCAAGCGGATCTCATACCATTACCAAGTGATTTACTCATCTTGCGCCCCTGTGAATCCCTTTACAAGGCCGTGGAACATAACTGTATGAAAAGGTGCCTTTCCTGTCTGTTCGTAAGCAGAAAATATCATCCTTATAACCCAGAAGAAGATGATGTCATAGCCTGTTACAAGCACATCTGTAGGGTAGAAATACTTGTACTCAGGGGTTTCATTAGGCCAGCCAAGTGTTGAAAATGGCCAAAGTGCTGACGAAAACCAGGTATCAAGGGTGTCTTCATCCTGCTTAAGGTGGGACTTACCGCACTTAGGGCAGACCTTTGGCTCTTCCTTGGCAACTATAATCTCTCCACAATCACCGCAGTACCAGGCAGGTATTCTATGTCCCCACCAGAGCTGTCTGGATATACACCAGTCTCTGATATTGTCTGTCCAGTTAAAATAGGTCTTGTCCATTCGCTCAGGGATGAGTTTAATCTCGCCTGTCTTTACAGCATTGCTTGCAGGCTTAATCATTTCATCCATTTTCACAAACCACTGCTCTTTGATAAGAGGCTCAACTACGCTGTGGCAGCGGTAACAGGTACCTACATTGTGGCTGTGGTCTTCTATCTTGCCAAGGAGTCCAAGGCTGTCAAGCTCCTCAACAATCTTCTTTCTGGCCTCATATCTGTCAAGACCTTCGTACTTGCCACCATTTTCATTGATGGTAGCATCATCATTCATAATGTTGATTTCAGGGAGGCCTATAGCGCTTACCTACTTCGAAGTCGTTAGGGTCGTGAGCAGGAGTAATCTTAACTACACCTGTACCAAATTCCATATCTACGTAGCTATCCTCAATCACAGGGATTTCACGCTCTGCAATAGGAAGCCATACTGTCTTGCCCTTAAGGTAGGTATATCTTTCATCCTCAGGGTTTACCGCTACAGCTGTATCTCCAAGCATGGTCTCAGGACGTGTGGTGGCAAATTCAAGGAAGTTGGTTGTGCTTGGCTTCCCATCTTCCATAATAGGGTATTTGATATGCCAGAAATGCCCTGCCTTTTCCTCGTGCTCAACCTCAGCATCTGAAATGGAGGTATTACATACAGGACACCAGTTTACAAGCCTTGAGCCCTTGTAGATTAGCTTCTTGTCATAGAGCTTTACAAATACCTCTTTAACCGCCTCAGAGCAGCCTTCATCCATAGTAAAGCGTTCTCTCTCCCAGTCACAGGATGAGCCAAGCTTTTTAAGCTGTGAAATGATTCTTCCGCCGTACTCTTCCTTCCACTCCCATGCACGCTTAAGAAAGCCTTCTCTGCCAAGTTCTTCCTTAGAAGTACCCTCTTCTTTAAGCTTTTCAACTATCTTGGCCTCTGTAGCTATGGAAGCGTGGTCTGTACCAGCCTGCCAAAGCGCTTCAAATCCCTGCATCCTCTTAAAACGGATGAGGATGTCCTGCATGGTATTGTCTAAGGCATGTCCCATGTGAAGCTGTCCTGTGATATTTGGTGGCGGCATAACTATGGTAAATGGCTTCTTGTTAGGATTTACTTCCGCATGGAAATATCCTTTCTCAGTCCAGTTATGATAGATTTTGTCCTCAATCTGCTTCGGATCGTAGGTCTTTTCAAGTTCTTTTTTTCATGTAATCCTCCTTTAAAATAAGAATCCTGCAAAGCAGGATTTTTTTCGCCTGCGGCGGGTCGCGTGAGCGACATCTACATAGTCGCCGCAGTGCGATCCCTCGAAGAGATTTTTATTAGATAGGAATTTTGGAGAAATTTCCTGTCAAATAAAAAAACTCCCACCCCTAGCCTAAGCTAAGGGCGAGAGCATATCCCGCTGTACCACCTTAATTTATGATAAATTTCAAACATTAAGTTCAATTCATTCACACCTCAGGTCACAGACCTCTTTTTAGATAAGTGAATAATTTGAGTTACGTTAAACTCATCACCTTTATCTCCGTAACGGGGAAGCCGTCATCTCCTACTCTGCTTATCGCACTTTCTCAGAGATGCTGTTTGAAAGCTACCTTCATCCCTTCTTCCTAAGACCTTTCACCCACCGGTCTCTCTCTGATAAGAATACGGAACTACTCCTCTTTCGCATTACATTTACAAACATAATAGCGAAATGAATCAGTTTTGTCAACACTCTCCTGAAAGATAAGCCTTAACCAGCTAATTGCCTACCAATATATCTTTTTATTTCATCCTCGGATGTGAGATTAAAATCCTTTGAAACTTCACTAAAATAACTCATAATCGCTTCTTTAGTAATTGGTTCATTAGTATAGTCACATACTATATCACCACAATATACATCCGCCCAAGGTGCTTCTCTATGTGTTAATGTAGCTAGTGTTTTTACCACTATACATCCCAAAAGTATTTATAACCAAATCAATAATTTTTCTTTCCTCCTCAGTAAGCATCTTACATTTGTCCTTAAAAATCACGAATCTTTTATCGTCAATAGGATTATATTTAAATCCTTTGAACACTTCATAGACCTTATCATATACAGGTCCATACTTCCACGCATGACATTCTTCAATAAACAGAGGCTTTCCATAGTTAACCATAAAAATTCCCTGAACATAATATAAAATCTTTTGTAATGCAAGAGGCGTTATCTCTTCAGCTTTTTTTCAAAAAAATATAAGAAATAGTGATAAGCATTTTTTCAGATAAGGAATCATTAAGTCCTTTTAGCCCCATTGCTGCGTCCCAAGCTTTTTTATAAGCTGTTTCACCAATCTTATCTTTATTTTTTTTCAAACATTCCATCATAAAATCAACATCAGATAGAGCTCTTCTAATCACATTAGAATACTCTAGGGACGGATACTGTCCCTGCAAATATCTGGTAATGGTAATTTCTCCAAACCCTAATGCAAGTGATAATGGAGCTTTTCCAATATTATACACTTCCATTAACTTATTAATATCTTCAATGGATACTAAATTTTCAGTCTTTCTGTACTGTTCATCTATTAATCTGGCGTTGCTATCCATCAAGCCCGGGATGTTAACCTCGGCTCCACATTCTTTACATAGAGCTGCTGCTATGTCAAAAAGTGTACTCCTTGCCTTTAATATAATGTGTATATTTCAATTTTTTTATATCATATCCTGTTTCTTTTCTGCACTCAACACAGAATTGTCTTCTCTCCTTAGCCATACCGTTTTCCTCCATTTTCTCTATATCTCTTCTTCTTAATCTTCTTCACTTGAACTTATACACTATCGGATAATCTTGCTTGTGGAAAGATATTACAATTACATAAAAGTTAGCTAATTTATTAAATTTTATGTACAAAGACACTGTCTCCTCATCGCCACCTTGTTTTGGTAACAGTAATACATCCTTACCAAAGATATATAAAATTTCTTCCGGATGTTGTGGATGGTCATTCTGTACTGCTTCCGAAAAATCATCAGCTTCTAAATCCAGCAAAATTTCTTTACATCGTTGCTCCGAAAACACATAATCTATATATAAGCTCTGGTTCTTCGTGCGTGGCGATATTTGATATCGCCCTTCTTCTACAGATTTTTTAACTTCATTCAGGTAGTCTACTACTTCATCTCTAGTAACATCCAAATAATCACCTCTCTTCATGATGGTATTTTCTAATATTACCATCAATATACCACTAATGATAGCTTTTTGTCAATATCCTATCATTATTATCCAGAAAACCAAGTTCCACTCTTTGCTCTTATTTAAAAAGAAAGCAAAGATGTGGAACTTGATATTTAAGTTCGACAGATAAAACTATATACATCAACTACTTGGTTTCATTTGCTAAATTTTCCGTATACCTGCAATCAGGATAGGAGCTGCAGCCAAAAAAGCTGCCAAATTTACCATTTCTAAGCTTAAGAGCTCCTCCACATCTTGGGCATATTTTAAGGGGTTTTGCACCATTTTTTAGCTCCTCTCCCAGCCTTTCAAATACCTGCTGGTTCATCCTACAGTCATTCAAGGCTCTGTGTGCTCCTTCAGCTGGCATCTTATAGTATGTAGCAAGGTCTGTAAGCTTGTGGTGTCCTAAGATAGGCAGACATTTCCTTGCCAGGGGCAGGGTATCTATGTAGTCATTTCCAAGAAAGAGCCTAAAAAATGCCTCACAGTCTCTGTGGATAAACTTCATATCAAATTCATGGATATTGTGCCCAACAAGGATATCGTCTCCTATAAAATCGATAAAATCCTTTAAGACCTCCTCAAAGACCGGCATATCAGCCACCATTTCATCGGTAATTCCGTTTACACTAGATGCTCCGTAAGGAATCCTCCTCATAGGGTTCACAAGGGTCGAAAATTCATCAACCACTTTTCCATCCCTCACCTTGATAGCAGATATTTCTATTACAGCATCTGATTGTGGCGATACCCCTGTTGTTTCAAGGTCAAATACCACATAATCCTTCACATATTTTTTTCCAGTTTTTTTCACCGGTTCTAAGACCTAACATTTTAACCTCCGATACAAATAATTACTTATGGTCTTAACTTATATTTATTCAGGGTAGAAAAAGTTATGCTTTTTACAATCCCATTGAAAATATTCGTAGTCCACTAATTTATTAAAAAATGATTACCAACCTATCTTATAATACTCTTGCCAAAATTACAATAATCAAGCAAAAGAAGAAAGTAACCCCCTAAGAGAGCTACTTTCCCAATTTGTCATATACTTATACCCCGTATATGGCGCTTCCATATTCTATTATTGTGTTGGTTATTACTTACATTTATCTCTTATAATAAGCCTTTATGCAGGCATTCATAGGATAAGCCGGACCATTTGCAAATGTAAACTGATTAAAATCCATAAATCCCCTTTCCTTGTCGTAAATGTAAGTTTCTTTTTTACCTACCTTTGCATTTTTACCTTGTCCCATAATATTCTTTTCCTCGACAACCATATCATACTTATGATCTGGGTCTTCAGCATCTGAATTTCTTGTCCATATACCAACTGCAAAGTCCTTACCCTTTGTAAGGCTTATGGCTTCATCAGCAGGGATATCAAGAGTATGATAGCCTGCATTATCAGCTATTCCAGACAATATCTTATATTGCTGAACCATCTTGTAAAACTTTTCTGCTTCATCTTCATCCAAATCTTTAGCATCTGTAGCAAAGCTATTAAAGTCAGGTATTAAATACACTTCATACTCTGCATTCTTCTTTGTAGTGTAGAAGCCTATCTTCTCTATCTTTGAGTCGCTTTCAGCCTTATATCTGTTAAACAAAACATCTTTTTCATCTGTATCAAAGTTAATTCCTCTTCTGTAGCCTGTCAACGCAAACTCATCGTGCTGATAAATACTATACTGTGGCTCGATTACCTCTGTAAACACATAAGGATTCTCGCCCATAGAAACAGACTGAAATGACACGTAGAAATATCCCTTATCGCCGAAGGCTTCACTCTGCGCATCTCTTACTATCCAAGCTCCGTCTATCTCAGGCTTGGTGGTAAAATTATCCTTTGAAAAATCATCATCCCAGCCAACTATGGTTATAGCGTGATTTGCTCCATATTTTACTCCGTCTGCCTCTTCAGTTTTGTACTTTGATGTCCTGTCACTGCCTTTTCCATCAAAATAATAAGCCTTGGTCTCAGGATTGTAGTACTTTACATCTGTATATGGAAATGTCTTGTTGCCATCGTGAGCCATATACATATCTGCTACTACTCCACCATTCTTAGCAATAGCTTCTTTAATCTGCAAAAGTTCATCATCCTCGGCGGATCTAACCTTTGTTGTATCAACAGTCTTAAGGAAGTCAAAGCCCATAATCTGCTTAACTCCGTCTTTAATAACAGGATTCTTAGCTGCTGCATTTACCTGCTCCTGTGTAAGGTAATTTCCTTCCCCACCTTCACCCTTCATAGGAATGTACGGATCATCTTCTTCTAATATAGGTCCATAGTTTACAAGATAAGGTATATCAGAATTTCTGTTTCTTCCCTGCCTTACATTATTAGTGCCAAAGTAAAAACCATGGCGGTTCTCAAAATTGTTCTCTGAAAGGTCAAGCTCTACCCCTGTTTTAAGCTTGATATGAGACTCCAGCGCACCAAGCGCAGCAAATGACCTACATCCACCATCTCTGAACTGATTCTTTATCTTACTTACTGCTTTCACTTCTCTAAGGTCATACTTTCTATAAACCTTACCATTTGCTTCAAGCTTAGGTTCAGGCTTCTCATCTACAGGAGAGTTATTCTCGCCTTTTTTCTCATTGGTTTCAGGCTGTCCTACCACGTTTCCAACTGTATTTTGAAGAATATTATTGATGTTAGTTCCATCCCCAAGAGGAGTAGTCTCATCATTTAGGCTTACTGTATTGTCTAACGAGTTTTCATAGCCTCCCTTATCAGCTAAAACTCCATTTTTAAGCTCTTTGTAAGCACCACTCATCAGTACTGTCTCATCACCTGAAGCATTCTCTACAAATACTTCTTCCTTTGTTTCATTCTTAACAACTACTTTTGTCTCATTATTAGTAGCCTTTACAGATGAGCCCTCAGCCCCTTCTTAAATATTGTCTCTGTATTCTTATTTGCTATAAGCTCTACCTGTACACTGCTTTTAACCTTGGTTCCCTCAGCGTTTACAGTTACAGGCACAAGATCTGTCTTTCCACTTAGACTAAGCTCAGCCTTCTTTTCAACTACTAGAATTGTAACCTCGCCCTTTATGCTTACATCAGCCTTAGCACCTGATTTTTAGGAATCTGATGAAGGCTACCTTTGCATTCTTGCTTACTTCAATGCTGCTCTCTTTGCTTTTTACCACGAGACCATTTCCATTAGCCTTCTCAACCCACTTCTTGCTGCCTATTTCAATTATCTTAAATCTTCCCTTATTAGTAACCTCTGCCTTAGGGGCATCTATTACGAGCTTAACCTTATTATGGTTTCCCTTGAGATTAAGCTTTACCTTCTTATTTGTTTTCAGGCTAATCTCTGTATTGGCAATGTTCTTAAGTGCCTTGTTAAGCTCTGAAGCCGTTTTTACTACTACTGTAGTCTTCTTCTTTGTAGCGGCCTTCTTTTTTACAGTTGTCACCTTTGCATTCTTAACACCTGCCCTCGCATAGTTTGCAGGCATTGAGCTTATTACAAGTGCTACTGCAAGTATGCCGGATGCTATCATCATATTTTTTCTTTTCATCTTTATTTCCTTCCTAGGTCTTTTTATATTGTATCTATCTACTAAGCCCGTTTACAGGAAAGAATCCTGCAAAGTAGGATTCACCGCCTGCGGCTCATCGCACTAGCGACATCTACATATCTGCCACAGCGCGATTCCTCGGAGAGTTTTTATATGATATCCTATAAAGCTTAATAATGTATTCCAAGAGCAAAGCTACGGTAATCGACGCTTCACACAGCTTTTATCCCCGGTATCGAGGCTAAGAGTTCCTTCGTATAGTCATCCTTAGGATTTTCAAATATCTCTCTTGTCGAATTTTCTTCAACAATCCTCCCCTTGTACATAACCATAACTCTGTCGCTAATATTCTTCACCACTCCCAAATCGTGAGAAATAAATATATAAGTTAAACCCTTCTCCTTCTTGAACTTTTCAAGCAGAGCCAAGATTTCAGCCTGTATAGATACATCCAGCGCTGATACAGGTTCATCACAGATTACAAGCTCCGGCTCACCTATAAGCGCCCTTGCTATTACTATTCTCTGCTTCTGCCCCCCTGAAAGCTCGTGCGGATATCTTTCGGCAAAGCCTTCGTTTAATCCTATTTCATACAAGGCTCTCTTCACCCTTTCTTCAGCCTCTTCTCCCCTAATCCCTAAGTTATTAAGAGGAGCGAAGAGGCTTTCTCTTACGGTCATCCTTGGATTTAGCGAGCTGTATGAGTTCTGAAATATGAGCTGCACCCTCTTCCTAAAACACTTCATATCCTGCTTTAAAAGGCTTTCTATCTCTTCGCCGTCAAATACTATCCTGCCTGAGGTTTTCTTTATAAGTTTTAGTATAGTCCTGCTAAGCGTAGACTTGCCACAGCCCGACTCCCCTACAAGCCCCAAGGTTTCACCCTTATAGACATCAAAGGATACCCCGTCTACTGCCGGTATATATTCTGTCTTGCCAAAGAGTCCCTTTCTGCCTGCAAATATAACCTTTAGATTCTCTACAGATAAAAGCCTTATCCCATTAGCAGGTTTTGTCTCTCTAAAGCCTCCCATATCAGGCATAGATGATATTAAATCTTGTATAATCGGTCTTTGGCTCGTGAAATATCTCCTCAGACCGAGCCTCTTCTACTATCCTTCCATCCTTCATAACAATCACTTTGTCGGAGACCTCGGCAATTATCCTTAAATCGTGTGAAATAATGATGGCTGCTGTATTAAGCTCCTCACAGAGTTCTTTAATTAAGATGAGAATCTGCTTTTGAGTAGTCACATCGAGAGCTGTAGTAGGTTCATCAGCTATAAGAAGCTTCGGTTTACAGGCAAGAGCCATAGCTATCATAACCCTTTGGAGCATACCTCCCGATAGTTCGTGAGTATACTGCTTCATACGTAGCCTCGACTCATTTATGCCTACCTTATTAAGCATATCTATGGATTTTTCATCGGCCTCTCGTTTCTTTAGTCCTTCGTGCAGGCTGAATACCTCGGAGAGCTGTTTCCCTATTGTATCCGTGGGACTTAAAGAGGCGGCAGGATCCTGAAAAAAATCATAGATATATCCCGCCCACGAAGCTTTTACCATATCCTTTTCGGAAATATCTACAAGATTTTTTCCGTCAAAGTTTACTTCATCTGCACTAAAGAGCGCATTCCTTGGCAAAAGTCCGATAAGAGCTGATACAAGCATAGATTTTCCACTTCCGGACTCTCCCACAATCCCAAGACTGACTCCGGAATATAGTTCAAAGCTTACCCCATTTACTGCGGTAAGCCTTGACTTTTTGTTCACAAACTCTACTGATAGATTTTTAACAGAGAGTAATTTTCCCATATATTTTATTCACTAACCTTCCAAGTATGAATTTCCCAGTTAAATGTACTGAAGTTCTCAGGTTTAACCCCGCTAAGACGCTTATTATAAGCAACTAAGCTGTTAGTTGTAAAAAGATATCCGTAAGGGCTTATCTTCTTCATCTCAACCTGGAACTCATCAAATACAGGCTTTCTTTCCTCCATTGTCAGAAGTGAATCACCCTTCTTCAATAGCTTAATAAGCTTATTATTCTCTTCGATTTTGCAAAGATTAAACGCTCCCGTAAGCATCTCAGAACTCTCACTAGGATTCAATGAACCACCGGAACCCACTATACCAAGGTCCTCATCGCCCTTTTTAGCTGCTTCCATAAATGCAGGGAAGTCCACCTGTACTATCTCAGTCTTAACTCCAACAGCTTTAAGGTTCTCGGCTATGATTGCTGCAGCCTTCTCACGCATAGAGTTACCTGTAGGTACATAGAACTTTAAGGTCTTGTCAAATGGGAACTTAGCTTCTTCAAGCTGCTTTTTAGCCTGGTCTACATCGTACCAAACCTCAACACTTTTGTTGTAGTAAGGGTTGATAGATGAGATAGGTGTAATGATAGGCTCTCCCTCACCCTGTAAGAGCTGCTCTACAAGGCTCTTACGGTCAATAGCCATGCTAAGTGCCTGTCTTACCTTCTCATTTAAGTACTTCTTGGAGCAGTTGAAGATAAGAAGCTGATAGCCCTGACTCTTAACTGAGTCAGTTACAAGGTTTTCCTGCTCCTTAGCAAGCTTAAAGTCATCAAGAGGAACACCGCCGTAAAGCACTGTATCAATCTCTCCATTCATAAGACCTGCAAGTATATTAGCTGAATCAACCACACGGATAACGAGCTTATCAATCTCAGGTGCTCCGTTATAATACTCTTTATTTGCCTTGAACTCTACTCTTTCACCGTCTACCATGCTCTCGTAGATAAATGCACCTGTTCCGTTTGGATTAGCCCAGGTCTCGGCCTTGCTAAGCTCTTCTGCTGACATATCCTTAAGCTTAGTACCTTCTACTATATACACATGGCTTAAATCATCAAGCACTGTGTCTACAAAGGTAGGTTTCTTAAACTTAAATACTACTTCATTGTCACTTTTAGCAGTAACCCCTATAGAGCCCTTTTTAGTCTCTACTCCGCCCTCATCACAGCCATCAAGATATCTGAGGTAATATCTGCTGGTGGTCTTGATATCCGGGTTAGAATATATCTTAAAGCTCTCAACTATGTCATTTGCGCTAAATGCGTCTCCGTTATGCCACTTAATTCCTGATTTAAGCTTAAAAGTAAGCTCTGTTGACTCCTTGTTTACTTCCCAGGACTCAGCTATTTCTCCCTGATAGCTTCCGTCACCGTTTAGTTTGACAAGAGAATCATATACCTGATCAAAAATTATATTGTCATAGTGTGAATCCTCACCCATAGGATAGAGGTCTGACCACTTGCCAGGCATAGCCGCAACTACAGTCTTCTCTCCTGTCTGCTCAGTGTTAGCTACACTGCTTGTCTTGCTTACAGAAGCAGTGCTACTTGCTGTGCTTGCGGCAGATGCGCTTGTCTTAGAGGCACTCTTTGTCTCAGATGTCTTGGTGTCAGCAGGCTTTGAGCAGCCTACCATAGAAATTGTCATGGCTGCCATCAAAAATGCAGCTAAAACCTTTTTCTTCATTTTCCGTTCTCCTTTTTTATTTGGTTTACTTTGATACAGGATTGAATAAGCCTAGCTTCTTCAATCCTAAAATATATATGTAACCTGATTATTCCGTTTTAGCTCATAATATAATCTTTCTTTATCTAAGATAGAAGTATCATCACTTAAACCGATAATCCGGTGGTTACCTGCTTAGTATGCCTTTGGATCAAGCGCATCCCTGAGCCCGTCTCCAAGAAAAATAATACTCATTACCGTAACTATGATGGCTATTCCCGCCGGCACCCACTGCCAGGGCTTACCTATAAGTATGGCTATGGACTGTGCTTCAAATATGATATTGCCCCAGCTTGCCTGTGGTGGCTGAACACCCATACCAAGGAAACTAAGAGCCGATTCGGTGAGTATGGCGGATGACATATTAAAGGCTGCCGAAACGAGTATAGGCGCCATACTGTTTGGAAGCACATATTTCCATATAATCTCGGCACCACCCGCCCCTATTACCTTAGCCCCTTCTACATATCCAAGACGGCTTACAGTAAGTACCCTGCTATAGGTAAGTCTGGTAAAAGCCTGTAAAACCCATTATTCCAATTATTATGGAAACTGACCATACAGAAGGTCCTACCAGGGCTACTGCCACAAGTACTAGAATTACACCCGGAAAAAGCCTATGAATATATCTGTAATTCGCATAATTATGCTTTCAGCAATGCCTCTATAATAAGCTGCATACAGGCCTAAAGGTACTCCTATAACAAGGCTCACTATGGTCGAAAAAAAACCTACAAAGATTGAGACCCTGCCCCCGTATATAAGCCTTGCCATTACATCTCTGCCTATACTGTCTGTTCCCAATATATGTCCCCCTGCTCCGGGAGCAGTTCCAAAGTTGATATTGTCTACCGAATAAGGATCTAACTTCATTATCATAGGAATGAAGGCAACTATAAATATCTCAACTAAAAGAATGATAAGCCCTATAATAATCAGTTTTTCATTTCTAATTTTGTTAAAAGCCCTTTTCATGCCTCTCCTTTAACCTTTGATTCTTGGATCTAAAATGCTGTATAAGATATCCGAAATCAGATTGACTATAAGCACAACCACAGCCGTAAGCACCGTTACTCCCATAATCACAGGATAGTCCCTTGCCTTTATAGCAGCTATAATAAGCATTCCAATGCCCTGCCAGCCAAAGAGCTGCTCCGTAACCACAGCACCTCCTATAAGCCCCGGTATGGTGCCTGTAATGACTGTAAGTACCGGGATGAAAGCATTTTTAACTCCGTATTTACATATAGCTCTAACTCTTGATAGTCCCTTTGCCCTTACAGCCCTCATATATTCTTCCTGTAAGACTTCTAAGAGAGAGCCCCTCATCTGCTTAAACCAACTTCCGATATTCTGTACGGATAGCACTATACAGGGAAGCACCATATGCTTTGCAAGCATGAGCACCGTCTTTTCTCCTGAAGCATCATACATTCCACTTGAAGGAAGGAGTTTGAGCTTGACAGATACTGTGTAAATGAGTATGAGTCCTATAAAGAAATTGGGAACCGACATAAGGAAGAAAGCAAGAGCACTTAGTACATAGTCTTCTCCTTTTCTCCACCTTGCCCCTGCCCATATTCCAAGAGGGATAGCTATAATAAATGAGAGTATGAGGGAAGCAAAGCCAAGCATTAGGGTTGCCGGAAGCCTGTCTGCAATGAGACCAAGCACCGGCCTGCTTCCCTGATACGAGTAGCCAAAATTACCCTGTAATATATTTACTAACCAGTGGTAATACTGTACAAAGACAGGTTTATCAAGTCCAAGTGACTCTTTAATCCTAAGAAGTTCTGCTTCTGTGATTCCCGGAACCGAGAGGAAAGCATCCATAGGGCTTCCGGGAGCTAATGACATAAGCAGATACACAACTACCGTCACTCCGAAGAAGGTAGGTATCATAAGCAACAGTCTTTTAAGAATATATTTTTTCATATTAGTCCACATAATTTAACCCAAATTATCCTTAAAGTGACTCGAATAATTTGGGGCCAACTTCTATATATCAATTAGCTATAAATTTAACTCAATAATCGCTGATAATTGTAGTCTTTTTTCTGATAATTTGCAATAATTATACCAAAACACAATAATTATATATATTTATTGCATTATTGAATAATTAAAATTAGCTTCTTTAACACCGCTTTAACACCGCTATAACATTTATTTGACATATCTACAGTGTAACATCATATCGCTTAAGCTGTAAAAAAAGTCATTTATATAACAGGCAGTAAGTTTTCACTATTACTGTTTATCCTATAATTTATGGTCTTATATTTTTTATTTATGTACTAAATATTTTTATCCATAATGTCGATATATGAAATGTCAATCTGTTATATATTAACGACTTAAATTGTCAATAATTACTATTGACAAAAATACTTACAATACTGTATTATACGAATGCTATTTATACGTTCGTGAACAAAACACAAATTGTGATTAATTGTGATTATTTAATTTAAAAGGAGAAATCATGAGAGGAAAATTATCATTTAGGCATAAAGCCTGTGGACTTGCTATTGCACTTGTTGCAACCAGCTCACTTTCACTGTTAACCCCATCCTTCTCTTCAGAGGGTTCATCACCTGCAGGCCTTATTGCTAAAAATACTGGTCTCAGTGTAGTTGTTAAAGCAGAAACAGCACCAACCTTAGCTTTAACTGCTTCTGATTTAACTGTAAACGGTGATACCATTACGGGGTTTAGTGCTAGCGGTCTTGCAAAGGTGAATGCGGTTACTATAACAGGGACTTCTATCAAGCTCCCTTCGGATATAGCTGCTACAAAGATTGGAAAGTCAGCTTTTAGCAAAAAGTTCAAGAATAAGAAGGTTAAGATTGAACTTCCTGATAGCATTACAGAAATAGGCGACTCAGCTTTTGCTTCAAATTCAGCTATTACAGCCGTTAAGTTCGGTTCTACACCTACAAGCAGCAAGTTAAAGACAATTGGAGCAAAAAGCTTTCTATGAGGCAGGTCTTGCTGAAAAATATACAGTTCCCGGATGGTTTAGAGACCTTAAAGGATGATTGTTTTGCAAGAAATGAACTAACTTCTGTTAAACTACCTGACAATATCAAGGAAGTTTGGGGACGTGTATTTTCTTATAACAAGATTACTACTGCTGATTTAGGAAAATTCAAGGATGTTAATGTAAGGATTTGGAGTAAGGACTTAAAAAAGTGATCAAAACCCTAAACCAGACGCTAAGGCAAATATGCAAAATGTTGTTCCTTACGGAATATTTGCCTTTTAACAACATAAGTAAATTCGAGGATATAAAAAATCCCTGCAGCATGTTTGGGGAATAGGAGAATCTGCATTTGCAGGAAATAACCTTACTTCACTCCAGTTACCTGCACAGTATACTAACATTTATTTAGGTGGTTTTAGAAACAACACAGAACTTAAGAAGCTTACTTTCTTAACAAAGGACGATGGTAACGGTAATAAAGTCGGCATAAAGCAGATAGATAGAAGTGCCTTCCAAAGTTGTGCTTTAGAAGGACATTTGGAATTCCCTGACAAGGTTAATCAGATGGGGGTTTATTCATTTGCTAACAACAAGATAACAAGTGTTTCTTTTGGTAAAGACAGTGCTGTAAATAATCCTCTTATCGGAGGCGCTTCATTTGCCAATAACCCATTAGTAAGTATCCAAGGTCTTGACACCTGGCAGTTTGAAGATTATGCTTTCCAGAATACAAAGGCACTTAAAAATATAAACTTTGACTACGCAACTCCACACGCTACCTTTAAGAGTATTGAGCCTGGCGTATTTAAGAATGGTCTTCTTAAGAGCTTTAACTTACCTGCATACATAAATAATGTTGCAGACGGAACTGCTGCTAAAAAATATGAAGACGCTGCATTGAAGGGAAATAAAGGCTGGATAGAAGGAACAGAAAAGGTTGCTTTATACAGAGTGGGTGCTGATGGAACTACTTATGTAACTGACAATGCTTTTATAGATAGCGACGCCAAGACCTATGTTGTAAATCCTGTCTTAGTGAAGTTTGTTGCTAAAGACCAGTACGGTAATGTAGTTACCTTAAGCAGCATTGAGATTGAAAGAACCAGAACAATAAAAGGAGCTTCTGAGGCAAAAACTGTTACTTCTACAGCTGTTAACCCTGCTGACTTTAAGTTAGGCGATAAGATTAAGTTTACTATTCCTGCTGCCCCAGAGGGCTATGAAGTAGCAGAAAGCCCTGTTTCAAACAGTGCTATAACCAAAACAGCAGACGGTAAGTATGAGGTAACCCTAGATCCTACAAAGGCTGAAGTTGTTAAAGAGGTTGCTTATGGTGATGGTTACAAGGTTGGATATAAGGAGACTGTGATTGAGATAGGATACAAGAATCTTGCTCCAGAACCTCCAAAGCCTGAAGTAAAGCCTGAAACCCCTGGCACTCCTGCTACTCCTGGAGCAATACAGCCCGAGAAGCCTAGCACTCCTGGAGCTATAACTCCTGAGAGCCCTAGCACTCCTGCTACTCCAGAAGCTATAAAGCCTTCTGAGCCAGCTAAGCCTAGTGAGCCTGTAACTCCTAGCACACCAGGTAACCCAACAACACCAAACACCCCTGTAGTACCTACTAATCCTACAGAACCAACAACACCGGTTAATCCTACAACCCCTACAACTACAATTCCTACAGAGAACCCACCTACCAATGTACCATTTACACCTGAAAGAATAGTTAATCCAAACCTCATCCCAGAAGGCAATCCTGTCTTCAATATTGTGGATGATGATGGTACATCACTTGGTAATGCTGAGGTAAATAAGGATGATGGTACTTATACCTTCGTAAAAGACAAGAGAACTCCTAAGGGAGTTGCTAAGATCCGCAAGGATAATACTCTTGAAGTAGTTAAGGTATTTGATGGAAAAAAACTCCTCAGGGCAAGCTTCCAAGAACCGGTGGAAGCTCTGAAGAAGGCTTTGTACTTCTTGGAGCTGCAATGCTTGGACTTGGAGCATTTTTCAGAAGAAAAATTAAATAATGATTTATCCTGCTGTCACACCTCTGTGGTGTGGCAGCTTTTTTTACATACTTTCTCGTTGACAAATATAATACACGAATAGCTTACTCATCTCAGGGGAGGAGTTTTCCTCTCGTAGATTTTTAGTCAACAAACTATCATTCTTCATTGAATTTAATTTGAATTTTTTTATACTATTGATATCCGTTCTCACATCTTAATATTTTCTAAACATTTCCTTAAATTTATTCATTTTTAGCCAATTTTAATTGACTTTTGAATTTTTTTATGGTTTTAAAAATCCCCCTAGACAAAAGCTACATTTTATCCAATCTATGATACAAGTGTCAAAAGAATAAATATTCGCTTGGGGCTTGCTTGCAAGAGAATTTATTATCTTTTGACATCCACATCAATCTACCCGGATAAAATATCATATTTCAGGTACTTTTATAGTTGGTTTAAGCTGCTAAAGTACCTCATTTCTTTGTCGAGGGTTATTTTGAAAACCGAATTATCCACTGTAGGTCACATAACTCTTATTCTGTATAGTACAGTAGGATAATTTGGGATAAAAACATTTACAAAGGAGACATCAAGATGAAAAAATTTAATCACAGACGCACGGCAAGTATCCTCGCTCTTGCTCTCGTTGCGACCAATTCACTTTCACTGCTCACCCCTCCACATAGCTCAAACAGCACGGGTTTTAGTTCTCTAGTTGCAAAAGGTATAAATAGTCCTATTGTTGCAAAGGCAGATGTAAGAGAGGACTCTACTATCACTCTCGATAGCTCATGTGTTGATGTAAGAGATGGGGTTGCATCTTCCAAATATCCTGAGATACGCTTGAAAGTGCAAAATACCGCTGGAAATATTATCAAAGTGAAGTTTGATCCTAACCTTAATATAAAGGGGATTTATGAATCTACATTTAGGAGTGTATTTAAGGGTAAACAATTTATTCTTGAATTGCCTGATACACTTGAAACTATTGGTGATAGTGCATTTGCAGGCTGCGATTTTATCTCAATCAAGTTTAATAGTAAGTTAAAATCAATTGGCAACTACGCATTTAGTGGTAATAAAAAGTCTCTCATCAGTCAGCTTGAATTACGGCGTTGAAACTTTAGGCAATCGTACATTTGCAGATGGTTCTATAACATCTATCACCCTTCCAAATACTCTTAAAAGTATCGGTGATAATTGCTTTTAGAAGCAATAAGATAACCTATGTTTTCATCCCATCAAGCCTTACAACTGTAGGTATCAATGCCTTTAGAAACAACCAGATATATAGAGTAGACTTTGGAAACTACTACAATGTAAGTGGAAGTCTTAAGGCAGGTAACGGTGAATACTTTCGTCCTGCCAGCAACGGAGGCGATAATCCGGGTGACGCTCTTATGGGCGAAGTTAAGGATAAGATTATTATACCAAACGGAATGTTTGCATATAACAAGCTAAAAAGCTTAGATCTCCCTACAAACATCGTGGCTATAGGTAATCAGGCATTTATTGGTAATGATATAAAAGAAATTACTATTCCTGCCAGCGTAGAAGTTATATACAATGACGCTTTTAGAAGAGACTATGACAATATTAATAGTAACTTCACAGCAACACTTAACTTCGCAAACGGCCGTAAACTTAGAAAAATAGGATATGCCGCATTTATGGGCTCCGCAATAGGAGGAGATCTCACCTTCCCAAGCACAGTTGATTTCATTGGTGCTCACTCCTTTGAGTACAATAAGATAACAAAGCTTTCACTTAATGGACTTAGTTCTCACATCCGTGACCGTGCCTTCGGGAATACAACCTTAAAAACCGTAGAAGGATTAGATTTTAAGCCAAGCGACGATATAAAGGTTTTTGTCAAAGGAGATGTTTGCTGAGATTGGACCTGATTATGGCTCATTGCATTCGCTTAAAAAAACGTAAGTTTTGACTATGCTAACCTAGACCCTGGCTTTACAGGTTTAGGGTATAATGCTTTTTATGACCAGCCTATTAGAAGCATGAAAATTCCTGCTCAAATTGTTAACTTTGACAAGGATGCATTTGGCTCCTTAAATGCTTACCTTGAAAACGGCTGGTACCAGTCTACCGAAGACCCTAACGCACGTGATTTCAAAGTTGCCTTATACAGGGTAGATACGAACCTCAATTATGTGACTACTAACGAAGTACCTGATGGAGATACCTATGTCTTTAACCCTGTGCTTTTTGAGCTTAAGCTTAAAGACAATTCCGGGAAGAATTACGCTGATTATGTGACCAATATACAGATTGAGGGTACTAACAGGAAATCCACAATTGCAAGAATCGACAGGGAAGATGCCCGCAACGATGTTGATTACAAGAATTTCAAGTTAGGCGATAAGGTTACCTTTAGCCTTATACAGAGTCTTCCTTCAGGCTACAGGCTTGAAAGCCCAGGGCTAAAGTCACTTGGAGACAACAGATATGAGATTGTGCTTGACCTACGTAGTGGAGCTGTAAATGAAGCTAGATATAATGATTCTGAATACGATGTTGGATATATGAAGACAACCATAAGCTTGGTCAAGCCTACTAAGCCTGTACAGCCAACCCCTCAGCCAACCCCTCAGCCTACTCCACAACCTACACCGCAGCCTACTCCTCAACCGGCCCCACAACCTACTCCTCAGCCTAGCCCACAACCCTACACCGCAGCCTAGCCCACAACCTGCTCCTCAGCCCTAGCCCACAACCTGCTCCTCAGCCTAGCACTGGCGGCGGTGGCGGTGGTGGCTACATTGTAAGTGAGCCATCAAATAATACTGTAATACCTGAAATACCTTCACCAAGCGAGCCAACAAACGTGGGCATTACAGAGGATACTACCCCTCAGGGCACTGTAAAGCTGTCAGCTTTTGACAAGCTTATAGCAAAACTTAAGAAGGCAGCTGATAAGAACAAACTGAAGGCTATCCGCAAGAAGATAAATGCCAAAAAAAGGTCTCACTCTTGAACAGTTTGCAAAGGAACTTGTAAAAAAAGAAGATAATCAAAAAGGCAAATAAGAAGGATACAAAGAAGTATCTAAAGGGTGTTAAGACTTCAAAGTGGGCAAGAGCCTATGTAGCAGGCCTTATCAAGACAGGTGCTCTTACCAAAAAAAGATATTAAGAATGTAAAGAAGAAGGTTACTGAGAATAATGCAGCTAAAAATACTTACAAAGATTTTTTTATCAAAAAGTAAGAAGATAAAGAAGTAATCTAAATTTGCAAAGAAAAATTTGTCATAAGAATAGGGTGTCAGACATTTTGACATCCTATTTTTTTATTGTTGTTTGAAATAATAACGAACAAATTTCTTTAACAAGAAAGAATCCTACAGGTTTTCAATTTCCTGTAGGACTTTTTATGTTTATTCAGCATCCCTTATATAGTAAAAAGTTATCCTTCGGCAGCTCTCCTATAGCCTTTTTGTCTACCTTTTTAAGAGAGCCAAGATAGGCCTTAGCCGCCTTTTTTTCATGGTTTCTCCCCTTAGGCAGGCTACCTTCCCTGAAGCAATTACCTTAGCCGCCTTATCAGAATCAGCAGCATCATATTCTTTGATTAGCTTCTCAGACTCTGCCCCATTCTCCTTCTCAGTCATCCACATAGCAGAATAACTATAGTCTCCTAATAGAGCGTCTACAGCATGCTTATTTTCCCTTACAAACTTAGCAGTTGTAAAGATACCTGACATAGAATGTTTTTTCCTGTTAGACTTATCCCACTTTTTAGTAACATCAATCACAGTAGTTGCAACCATCCTGATATTACCATCTGTTTCACCATAAAGCTTTGCCGCCGCTTCAATAGGAAGTACTGCCATGTCAAGCTCTCCCTTTACAAGCTTATCGCCAAGTTCCTCAGATGAAGATGACTGACTAAAATCATAGCCATTTACTGTCTTATCCTGCTTTGCGTTATCAATAAGCTTAACCAAGCCTACTATATCATTTCCTTTAATTCCGGCTATTTTTACCGTGACACCGCTGTCCTCTATGAAGCCACAGCAGTTATATACTTCCTTTGATGACTTACCTGACGTATCACCCTCTGCGGCCCCGCTTGTTGCCACCTTAGTACCTTCTTCAGTCTTATTCGCATTAACCACAGACACTCCCTCAGAAACATTTGATTCCACTTTGGCATTTTCACTTACTGCCGGCTTATTTTCAGGCTCAACATTAATATTTTTTTTGTCGCTGTAGCAGTTCCACAGGCCGTAAGTGATAAGCCTAACACAAATACTAGTGCAGTATTAATTATTCTCTTTCTCATAAATCTCCTTAATCAATTTTTTGTAAAAAATAATAAATTCTCTATCAAACAAGCAAACAATGAATTTACGTGCTTTTGACACTTATCAAAATATATCACACATAAACTTAGCTTACAAGTAGGTTTTTAATTATAGCTTACAGCTAATCTAATAACAACTGATAATTATTATCAATATTCCCTATAAATACTTTTAGATTATTTGTTTATTTTTTTAACTATTCTTGATTTTCCTTTAGCTATTTTTGTACAATGAAGTTATCGATGTTAAAACTATATTTGTGAGATATTTTTTTGAAAAAAATTAATCCATGGTTTTTTTGCATATTTTTTTACAAATGAGTAGTTATCGGTTCTGAAAAATTATGATGGTAAATCAAAGGAGGTAGTTAAATGAGCCGTTTGGAAATTTTTACGCCGGACAGAGCCACTCTTGTAATTGAAGACTTGTACAGAACTCTGGACAAAAGAATAGAGGCAAGCCCTCCCGGACTCTGTCCTGTAGATATCACAAGAGCATTTATTGAAATGTGCCACGCACAGACCTGTGGAAAATGTGTTCCCTGTCGTGTAGGACTGCTCCATCTAAAGCACATGATGACAACTGTTCTTAATGGTACAGCCACTATGGACATCATCGACCTTATAGAGGAGACTGCAAAATCAATCTCAGAAACTGCAGACTGCGCTATTGGTTACGAAGCTGCACATATGGTATATAAGACAGTTACTGCTTGTCGTGATGACTTTGAAGAGCATATCAGAAACGGACGCTGTAACTGTATGACAAAGCAGCCTGTTCCTTGTGTTGCTCTCTGCCCTGCACACGTGGATGTGCCGGGATATCTCGCCCTGGTTAGGGAAGAGCGCTATGCTGATGCAATCAGGCTCATAAGAAAGGATAATCCATTTCCAACTACCTGTGGATTTATCTGTGAACATCCTTGCGAAGAAAAATGTAGAAGAAATATGGTGGATGATGCCGTAAATATCAGAGGTATCAAGCGTGTTGCAGCAGACATGGCAGGAAAGGTTCCACCTCCTCCATGTGCTCCTTCTACAGGCAAGAAGATTGCCGTTATCGGCGGTGGCCCATCAGGACTTTCAGCAGCTTACTACTTACAGCTTATGGGACATCAGACAACTGTATATGAAATGCTTCCTAAGCTTGGCGGTATGCTTAGATACGGTATTCCTAACTATCGTCTGCCAAAGGATAGACTTGAGGAGGATACAGATGCTATCCTTGCTACAGGTGTAGAAGTAAAATACGGTCTTAAACTTGGTGTTGACCTCCTCTTACCTGACTTAAAGAAAGAATACGATGCAGTTCTTATTACTATAGGTGCGTCTACCGATAAGAAGCTTGGGCTTGAAGGTGAAGATGCTGAAGGTGTTATGTCTGCAGTTAAATTCCTTAGAAATGTAGGTGTTGAGCAGTATGACGACCTTACAGGACAGAATGTAGCCATCATCGGCGGCGGTAATGTGGCTATGGATGCAGTTAGAACAGCAGTTAGACTTGGTGCAAAGAAGGTTAGCTGTGTCTACAGACGTAGAATAGCTGATATGACTGCCCTTCCAGCCGAAATAGAAGGCGCTCTTGCTGAAGGTGTTGAAATGGTTACACTTAAGGCTCCTTCAAGACTTGAGATTGAAAATGGACATATTAAGGGAATCTGGGTAACACCTCAGATGATATCTAAAATAAGTGACGGAAGAGCCTCTGTAATATCTACAGGAGAGCCTGAAGAGTTCATTCCTTGTGAGACTCTCATAGTAGCAATCGGTCAGAATATCGAGACCAAGTACTATGAAGACGAAGGAATACCTGTACAAAGGGTAAGATGTTCACTATGCCTAATGGTGGATTTACAGGACTTCCGGGAATATTTGCTGGTGGAGACTGCGCTTCAGGACCTGCTACCGTAATCAAGGCTATTGCCGCTGCAAAGGTTATGGCTGCAAATATTGACGAATTCTTAGGCTATAAGCACGATATTACCTGTGATGTCGATATCCCTATTCCAAGTAAGGTAGAGCACTCAGCCTGTGGTAGAGTTGAACTTACGGAGCGTGAAGCTTCTGACAGGGTACATGACTTTAATGGTGTAGAGAATTGCATGAACAAAAAGGAAGCCTGCCAGGAATCAGGTCGCTGTCTCAGATGTGACCACTTTGGCTTTGGAATATTCAAAGGAGGTCGTGAGAATATATGGTAAATTTAACAATAGATGGAAGAAGCGTAAATGTGCCTGAGGGAACTTCCATAATGGATGCGGCTTATAGTGCCGGAGTTCCTGTTCCTCACCTTTGTTTCTTAAAGGAAATCAATGAAATAGCTGCCTGTCGTGTCTGCATAGTTGAAGTAGAAGGCAAAGATAAGTTTGTTACCGCCTGCAACAACAAGGTTGAAGAAGGCATGATAGTATATACCAACAGCCCTAAGGTAAGACTTGCAAGACGTAGAACAGTACAGATGATACTTTCACAGCATGACTGCAAGTGTGCAACCTGCGTAAGAAGCCGCAACTGTTCACTTCAGACTCTTGCAAATGACCTCAACATAACAGACACTCTTTATGAGGAGCGTCTTGAGGTTCAGGAATGGGATAAGACATTCCCACTTATAAGAGATTCTAAAAAAATGTATCAAATGTATGCGCTGTGTGCAGGTCTGTGATAAGATTGCAGGACTCGGCGTTTGGACTCTTGAGGGCACAGGTGCAAGATCAACCATAAATGTATCCGGTTCAAGAACAATAGCAGAGGCAGACTGTTCTCTTTGCGGTCAGTGTATAACCCACTGTCCTGTAGGTGCTCTTAAAGAAAGAGATGATACCGAGGAGTTCTTAAGAGCCATAGCAGATCCAAAGAAGGTAGTTGTAGTTCAGGTGGCTCCTGCTGTAAGAGCTGCTTGGGGCGAAAGTCTTGGACTTGACCTTAGCGAAGCCACTGTTGGAAGAATCTTTGATTCTCTTAGAAGAATAGGTGCTGACTACGTATTTGATACCGCTTTCTCAGCTGACCTTACCATAATGGAGGAAGCAAGCGAGTTTATAGCCAGATTCTCAAATGGAGAGCTTAAGGATAAGCCAATGTTTACCTCCTGCTGCCCTGGTTGGGTGCGTTTCCTTAAGAGTAACTACCCACACCTTACAGGCCAGCTTTCATCAGCTAAATCACCAATGCAGATGTTTGGTTCAGTTATGAAGACCCACTTTGCTAAGGAAATAGGTGTAGATCCTGAAAATATTTACTCAGTGGCAATCATGCCTTGCGTAGCTAAAAAAAGGGTGAGCGCAATATGGAATTCTTCCAAGATGAGTATGCAGGACACGATACAGACTGCGTGCTTACCTCAAGAGAGCTTGTTAGAATGATTAAGGCTTTCCATATCCTTCCAGAGACACTTGAAGATTCTGAGCCTGACCACCTCTTCCACGATGTAACAGGCGCAGGTATTATCTTCGGAGCTACAGGTGGTGTTATGGAGGCTGCTCTTAGAACAGCTTACCACTCACTTATGGGTGAAAAACTGCCCTCCTGATGCTTTCAAGGTAATAAGAGCTGAGTCACAGAAAACAGGACTTACAGAGGCTACCTTCAATCTCAAAGACATCGACCTTAGAATAGCTGTAGTAAACGGTCTTGCAAATACAAGAAGGCTTATAGATGAAATAGATGCAGGAACTAAGAAGTACGACTTCGTAGAGGTTATGGCTTGCCCGGGGGGCTGCGTAGGTGGCGGCGGTCAGCCTATACATGACGGTGAGGAACTTGCTTTTGCCAGAGGAAAGAATCTCTACTTCCTTGACAAGAACTCCAAAATCCGCTATTCTCACGATAACCCTGATATCAAGTCTCTCTATGAGAACTACTTTGGCACTCCTAACTCACATAAGGCACATCATGTGCTTCATACAGACCATTTTGCTTGGGAAATGCCAAAGCGTCCTACAAGAGATAGAGACGGCTATATCATAAGAGAAAGACATTTGATGTAATAATGCTATTTTCACAAATATGAATTAGTACTGCACTTTGAAAAATACAGGACTACAAATATCTGAAACTGATTTAAATGCACTAAACTGTCCCACCTGCACTATTTACTTAGTGGCAGGTGGGACTCTTATATTTGTGAAATGCTGCTTATGCAGTTGCGCGTATAAAATTCTTAAAGTGATTTCCGAGAAAATATAAAAAATCCTTAATAACAAGTGTATTCTTCTGAATTAATCTCTGTTATTAAGGATTTATTTTATTGTGTACAAAGTTGAAGCTGTACATCCTTTGTAAGGATATCGGTATAGGTGTAAGAAACAGTCTTACCTGCATCTTCCTCACTGTCATTTATTTGAATCATAAACACGTGAGGATAAACCTCTTTAATCACGCCTTCATTCACATCGAATCTATGTCTGCCACGATTGGCCTTGACTACGACTCTGCTTCCAATGGCGCGGTATACTGCATTACGGACTGCCTTTACATCAACTTTTCCCATGATTAAGCCTCCCAACTATTAAGTTATCAACCTAACCCTGATATAATCAGGATATGCAACATACATTTGTATACAAGCACGCTTGTACAACTGTCCTCTAATCATACCATGTTTATAGGTAAAAGTCAAATTAAGCTATTTACTCCTTCTCCCTTATCATATCAGGGAAGCTAAACACCGCGTCTTCTCCATCATCTTCAATGTTTATAGTGTAGGTCTGAGTCTCGTAACCGTCCATCTTAAGGGTAATCTCGTGTTCACCTGTTACCTTTGTCATCTCGCAAGGTGCATCTCCTATTACCCTGCCGTCAAAGGAAATGGTTGCCCCTACAGGCTTCCTAAAGAAAATGTTCTTTGTACTGTCAGTTCTTACCTTTATTTCCTTATCCTCATCATCCTCTGTAGGCGTTTCAGAAATACCGGTCTCCTCAGAGTCATCATCAGTTTTTTCTACATCTGTAGACGGCTCTGCCATTCCGTCATCCTTCTTCTCCTCCTCTGCCTTTTCCTTCTTCATGGCAAGAGCAATACTCATCACAGTCTTAGGCTTTGATATGGTCACTACGCTTTCCCAGCCCACATATCCTTCCGCCTTGACCTTAACCAGATATTCGCCGTAGTTTAGCTCAATCGTCTTACCTGCATCCACTTCCTTACCGTCAATGCTTATAGACGCACTGCTAGGAGAAAGAGAGAAAGCCACCTTCGAGGTCTTAGTCATTTCAGCTGTATAGCCAGAGAGCCTTAGTACCTCTGTCCTATCTCTTTTTATATCTACAACCTTATTTACCGTAAGATTATCTTTCTTTAGAATGACCTTATACTGCCCTTCTTTAAGGACGTACTTCATATTTTCTGCGATATCATCAAATACATCGTAGCCTATTTCAATGCTTCCACCAAGAAAATCGTCATAGTCGGCAAACTCAAGTACTCCATGCCCCCTTGTCACACTTAAAGAGAAGATTTTTTCTCCAAGTCCTCTGACTTCCAGAACATCCTTCGTAGGCTCTATATTTCTAAGACTGACATTATCATTCCCACTTATTACTGTAAGCCCTGCATCATAGATAAAGTTAGATTCTCCAATTGTCATCTTGGAGAGCACCTCATCTATCTGGAGGTTCTTTACTCCCTGATAGTCCCAAGCCTCTTTGTTGACCGCTACCTTACTAAGCATACCTGTGTCTTCATTTACTTCGATATTAATAATACTTCCAAGCGGAAGCTCAGGCATCACAAGCTCTCTGTCATTCTTGCTTTTGACTGAGGTCGCCAAATCATAAGAATAACTGGTCTCTCTCATTTCACCCGCAAGGTAGACGCCTATCTTGTTATTTATCCTGTCTATCCCCCTTAGCACAGCTACAGTCCCACTCTGTGTCTCTTCTGTGACAGCCGCAGGAGATACCTCTACTATCTCATTTGGCTTAGGGCTTATAGGTGGCCTTTTTATTCTTGGCATTTATAATGGTGTTTTACACCTACAAATATTCCGAGTCCGGTTAAGCATAACATAATAATTATGGGCAATAATCGGCTACTCTTCATTCCTCCTCACCTCCAAAAGCAGACTTTCCCTTGTGTTTAGCTCTGGCTTCTCTATAACAAGCTCCAAAAGTCTCTCAAGCGTACTCCCTATAAGAGCTCCCTTTGGTATGCCTGCATCCATAAGGTCTTTACCGTTGATATTTAGCTCGCTGATACTGGTGCAATAGCCGTTGTCAATGACGGTCTGATACATCTCTTTATTGTCTTTAAGCCCTTTTGCTCTTCTCATTTCCAAAAGGAGAGGCATCATCTTATGTCCTGCCTCCTTCACTGTTCTCCTCATATCGGTTTCGTTATTCTCTACCTCTCTAAGCGAGAGCCCTAGGAGCTTTTTCACTGTATTTATAGTGTCATTGTCTAGCTTTAAGCGTTTAAGAAGGTTTGCAGCCTTATCAGCCCCCAATCCCTCTAAGAAGATGGCTAGTCTTATCTGATATAACTCTTTCTTTTCCGGAAATGAAGCCTTGCTAAGTGCCTTGGTCGAAGCGGATATCTCACCATTTTTCAAAAAGCATTGCTACTTCAGGAGCAATGACTGAGAAGATACCCGTCTCATACACAAGAGCTATGTACTCAGGATTACCCGATAGGAGCAGCTTCTCAAGTTCTTTTGCTATCCTTTCTACACTTACCTTGGCAATGTTTGGGGAAAGCTCTTTTATAGCGTCAAATGTCTCGTCAGCTATCTTAAAGTTTAGCTGGCCTGCAAATCTTATGGCACGAAGCATCCTGAGTGCATCCTCAGAGAATCTCTCACAAGCATCTCCCACAGCCCGTATGACACCGTCCTCAAGGTCTCTTTCACCGTCAAACTCATCTATAAGTCCAGTCTTTTTCACTGTATGCCATAGCATTTATAGTGAAATCCCGTCTCCTTAAGTCTTCCGTCAAAGAAGAGGTAAAAGGCAACCCTGTCGGGATGCCTTCCATCTGTATAATCTCCGTCAAGCCTAAAGGTAGTGACCTCAAAGCCCTCTTTTTTTCTATGACTACAGTCACCGTTCCATGCTGTAAGCCTGTGTCTATGGTCGCACTAAAGAGCCTCTTAACCTCCTCCGGCTTTGCGGAAGTGGTTATATCCCAGTCCTCAGGACTTCTCCCAAGAATGGAGTCCCTCACACAGCCACCGACTGCATAGGCTTCAAAGTCTGCTTTTTCAAGTTTTGATATTATTTGTTTTACCTTTGTAGGTAATGTAATATGCATTAATATGCCTTTCCCCAATAAACGAGCTTCTTAGCAGGCTTGCCGCAGCAGATACATTTTCCTTCTGAATTGCCGTCCTCAAAAGGTATACATCTTGCTGTAGCTGAAGTATCTTCCTTAATCTTGTCTTCACATTCTCTGTTCTCACACCAATGTGCCTTTATAAAGCCCGGTTTATTAGCAATAGTCTCCTTTAAATTCATCATAGCTATCAGCACTGTAGATATGGCTGTCTCTATGTGCTCTTGCCTTTTCAAGCATAGTTCTTCTGAATATCCTCAAGGATGACACCAAGCTTTGCCTCAAGTTCATCAAGAGAAACTTCAAGCTTATCGTGATTATCTCTTCTTACCACCACGCATTTATTGGCCTCTATGTCCTTAGGCCCAATCTCCACTCTCACAGGGATACCGCGCATTTCCTGGTCAGCGAACTTAAAGCCCGGTGTCTTGTCGCTGTCATCAAGCTTTAACTCTAAAGTCTGCGGACAGCCTTCCCTTAAGCTCATTCGCCTTCTCAAGCACACCTTCCTTGTTCTGCATAATAGGAACTATCATAACCTGTGTAGGCGCAATCCTTGGAGGAAGCACAAGGCCGTTGTCATCACCGTGAACCATGATAAGGGCACCTATCATTCTGGTACTTACTCCCCAGGAGGTCTGGTGGCAGTATTTAATAGTATTGTCCTTATCTGTAAATGTAACATCATAAGCCCTTGCAAATCCATCACCGAAGTTGTGGCTTGTACCTGACTGAAGAGCCTTACCATCGTGCATCATAGCCTCTATAGTGTAGGTAGATACTGCACCGGCAAACTTCTCCTTCTCGGTCTTTTGTCCCTTTATTACAGGGATGGCAAGCTCTTTCTCAAAGAAGTCCACATAGACACCCAGCATCTGGATGGTTCTCTCCTGAGCCTCTTCCTCTGTAGCATATGCAGTATGTCCTTCCTGCCAGAGGAATTCTCTCGTACGAAGAAATGGCCTGGTCTCCTTTTCCCATCTTACGACTGAGCACCACTGGTTGTAAACCTTAGGTAAGTCTCTGTATGAGCGGATGTCCTTTGAATAAAAATCGCAGAATAAGGTCTCTGAGGTAGGACGCACGCAGAGGCGTTCCTGAAGCTCTTCAGAGCCGCCATGTGTTACCCAGGCTGCCTCCGGAGCAAAGCCCTCAACATGGTCTTTTTCTTTATTTATAAGACTTTCGGGAATCAAAAGTGGCATACATACATTTTTCTACACCTGTCTCCTTGAACATCTTATCAAGGGTTTTCTGTATATTCTCCCAAATACCAAAAGCCATAAGGCTTGAGAACTACAAAGCCCTTCACGCTTGAATAATCTGCAAGCTCAGCCTTTTTAACAACATCGGTGTACCACTGCGCGAAATCTTCGTTCATAGAAGTAATTTCTTCTACCATTTTCTTATCTTTTGCCATTTTCTTCCCTCTTTCTATACATTTTATTTCTCAAATATCTGACTTTTCAGGGTAAATATATCAAAGCCAAATTATTTGCTCCATTTTACAACCCTCTACTCTGCAAATTCACCAGGGATAATTTGAAGCAAATTTTACCTGCCTTCTTTGCCTGAAAAGCAAATATTTACAGTTGTTTCCTAACTTTATAATTTTAATACAGAGCCCTCATTTTGTCAAACTCTCCCCGAAATATTGACACCTATCCACTTACTCGTTATAATTGAGTGATACATGTGATAATTATATCTTCACATACTCTAATTAATATTACTATACCTTAAAAGACCTAGTAAAGGGGTTAAGATGAATGAATATGTAATCAGAGGCGGCAGGCCTCTCGTTGGCGAAGTTTCTATAAGTGGAGCTAAAAATGCTGCACTCGGTATTTTAGCCGCTGCCATTATGTGTAACGAGCCGGTTAAGATAGAGAATCTTCCTTATGTTAGTGATATACAGGTGCTTCTTAGTGCCATTGAAGAAATAGGGGCCATTGTTGAAAGAATAGATAATCATACAGTTAGGATAAACGGTGGAACCATTACTAACTTCTGTGTAGATAATGAGTTTATCAGAAAGATAAGAGCTTCCTACTATCTTCTCGGTGCTCTTCTTGGCAAGAACAAAGATGCCAAGGTGGCATTTCCGGGTGGCTGTAATATAGGCAGCCGTCCTATAGACCAGCATATCAAGGGCTTTGAGGCACTTGGAGCCGAAGTAGACATCAAGCACAGCCTTATTGCTGTAAGAGCTGATGAGTTGATTGGAAACCACATTTACTTTGATGTATCAAGCGTAGGTGCTACTATTAATATCATGCTTGCGGCTACCCTTGCGAGGGGCAAGACCATAATGGAAAATGTGGCTAAGGAGCCTCATGTCGTAGATGTAGCCAACTTCCTTAACAGTATGGGTGCTGACATAAAGGGTGCAGGTACTGATGTAATCAGAATAGTTGGAGTTGAGAAGCTTCATGGAAGTGAATATTCTATTATACCTGATATGATAGAGGCAGGAACTTACATGGTGGCCGCTGCTGCAACAAAGGGTGATGTCCTTGTAAAGAACCTGATTCCAAAAACACATGGAAGCAATTACTGCAAAACTGCTTGAAATGGGTGCTGAAATACATGAATTTGATGATTCTATCAGAGTCTGTGCCAAAGGAGAGACTGACCCATACTCATCTAAAGACTCTGCCTTATCCGGGCTTTCCTACCGATATGCAGCCTCAGATGACTACCCTCCTTTCTATGGCAAGTGGTACTAGTGTTGTCACTGAGAGTATATTTGAGAACCGTTTCAAGTTCACTGATGAGCTTACTAAGATGGGTGCTACCATCAAAGTAGAGGGAAATAATGCCATTATAGACGGTGTCGAGAAGCTCTCAGGCGCAAAGCTTAGTTCTCCTGACCTAAGAGCCGGAGCAGCCCTTGTGATTGCAGGCCTTTGTTCTGAGGGAAGTAAGCGAGGTTGACCAGATAGAGTATATCGAGAGAGGATACGAGCATTTTCGAAGAAAAAGCTAAAAGAACTTGGCGCCGACATTGCTAAAATCCCTGTAGATGATGAAAAAGCCCTGATGAAATTCAAATTAAGGGTTGGATAAAGTATAAAAAGTGATGGAAATCTGTAATTGATATTTCCATCACTTTTCTGATTTATCAGTCTATAAATACCTGCTTATTTACCTTTGAATGATTTTATTCCGATTGCTCTTTGTTTACCACTAAACTCTTTAATATATCCATTATTTCATTCTTGTGTTTATGTATTAAGGATTTGTCCTCAAAATAGACATTTGCACCATAGTATCCACCCACCTCATCCACATCGTATAATACCATCCATGAAAAATATCATTACTTTTATATACTTTTCCCTTTATACCGCCCTTAGTAATAAATGTTTCTTTACTATAGCTTTTCATCTTCCATCGTCATCTTCAGATACTTGACTTACACTTCTAAATATATATATTCTTTGATTCTCATCACTACATTCTTTAGGGGTAAATATATAAACCATCACTCACCCAACTTTTCCCCACTTGGGGCATATTCCTCCCTATCTTCTCCATCAGCTTTCCATCCATCCGGAATTGTGACTTTAAAATAAGCATTACCGACTTCACTCTCTTTTCAGATCTTAAATAGTAAAAAATTCCACTAGTATTGCCATTATGGTAAAAAGCAATAATTATCGTTATAGCTATAGCTATTATAGGTTTAATTCTCTTCTTCATAATGCCTCCTCATATAACCCAGGGTACACTTCATTTTTTTAGGAAAAATTCTAAAGTCTGACTTTTAGATTATCCTAAAAATATAGAAAAGGTGTCAATTCGATACTACCCTCTAATCGCTATAAATCCAAAGCTAAGAATTAACAAATACATCCTTAGCATATACATTATATCGTGAGAATATTCTTTCATTACTAAAAATCAATATTACATGTGGAATGAACAATATTATCATTATTATCCATTCTAGAGTCTGCTTCTTTATGAAAAAAATCCATATATTATTAACCATACCGACAATCCAAGTGCTCCTACCAACAGCCTTTCTCTTATGCTTTAAAAAACTCATAATTTCCCATGAATTTAGCCGTGGATAAGATTCCTGAGTCTACCACTTTTTCCTGGCAGGGAATAATGCTATCAGTAGCATTATCAAAAGAAACTGCAAGCAAAAATATAGAATACTGTTCTTTTTTTGTTATTTTTATGCTTTTCATAATACCCTTACCTCTTTCTCTGTGTAGTTTTTTTCGCAAAGAGAATTCTACAAAAATAACTATAGTCACTTTTGAAATATAACACTTTTCAATTATATCAGTCAAGTTATTATCAGTTTTTTTCTATTACGCATACAATATTGTCAGTATATTTACGCTCCTCTTTTCTCCTAATGTTTATATTAATACCCAGCGGTATATGATTATAAGCAACAAAATGACAGGCTTATTATCCCACTTGACATAAAGCCTCATTTTCACTATACTATTACTACCATGCAGCCGGGGAGATAGCGGTGCCCTGTACCTACAATCCGCTCTAGTAGGGGTGATATTTTGTCTGAGGGACAGTCTTTGCAGAGCCGCCCTAGGCGGAGGATGTTGAAGTCTTGGTCTTACGCAATGAGAGCTTGTGAACCGTGTCAGGTTGGGAACAAAGCAGCACTAAGCAAAATCTTTCATGTGCCGTAAGGGAGCCTGGGCTGAGTTCTTCACTTAGGTACCGTCTGTGAAGCTGTTTCGAAGCAAAATGCATGGCTTTTTTTCGCCCTTAGTCCTCTAAAGAATTCACTCATCATCTCTGCACATTCATCCTCAAGTATTCCCCTTGTTACCTCTGCCTTATGGTTGAACCTGTCCTCCTCAAGGAGATTAAATATAGAGCCTGCGCATCCTGCTTTTTTTATTCATAGCCCCTATGACAACCCTTTTCACTCTAGACTGCACTATGGCTCCTGCACACATCTGGCAGGGGCTCAAGAGTTACGTAGAGAGTACATTCCTCGAGCCTCCAGTCACCTATTTTTTTGCAGGCTTTTTTTATTGCCATCATTTCTGCGTGTGCAAGCGAGGTATGGTCAGTATTTCTCCTGTTATATCCCCTTGCAATAATCTTATCATTATGAACTATAACGCAGCCAATCGGCACTTCTTCCAGTTTCTCCGCCTTTTTAGCCTGATTTATAGCCTGTCTCATCCATTTCTCATCAGTAGTCATTTTTCACCTCTTCTATCTTCTGCTTTGTCGCATCCCCATAGCAAACTGGCGGGAATATGATGATATTCATTAAACCACAATTATATCCACTTCGGCATATTGCCAAAAAATCACTTTATTTCGATTTATATATTGACTATTGTCTAAATATCGGCTAATGTTTAAACATATCATTTTTTTGAATGGATTGCGGGAAGTAAGGCTATGCAATCCTGTATCATTTACCATTATAATAAGGATAGGGATTTTAATGAAAATTGCAATAATATCAGATAGTAATGCAGGAATTTCTATGGAAAGAAGCAAAGGAAATGGGTGTATTCATCCAGCCATCTCCTTTTTTTATAAATGACAAAATAGAGTTTGCCGGTGTTACTATGACGCATGAGCAGTTTTACGCTGCCCTTCAGGATGATGCTGTAGATGTAAAGACTTCGATGCCATCACCCGGAGACATGACAGATACCTGGGATGAACTCCTTAAAACCCACGATGAGGTTCTATTTATACCTATATCAAGTGGACTTTCAGGCACAGTTTCAACTGCTGCCATGCTCGCAGAGGACTTTGACGGCAGGGTTCAGGTAGTAGATAACAGAAGAGTGTCCGTCACCCAGTACCGCTCCATGGTTGATGCTCTTGAGCTTGCGAAGATGGGTAAGAATGCAAAAGAAATCAAGGAATACCTTGAAAGAACAGCAGACCGCTCAGCTATCTATGTATCTCTTGATACCCTCAAATACCTCAAAAAAGGCGGGCGAATCACACCTGCTGCCGCAGCTATAGGAACTCTGCTTAACTTAAAGCCTGTGCTTCAGATTCAGGGAGATAAGTTAGATGCTTACGCAAAATGCAGAGGTAAGGCACAGGCTAAGAAAACCATGATAGATGCTATTAGAAAGGATATGGAAGGCCGCTTTAAGGATGCAGCCACAAAGAAAAAAATCTTCATCTTTTAATTGCCTACGGGGCTTATCTTGATGATGCTTTAGAATGGAAAAAAGAAGTCGAGGAAGCCTTCCCCGGCTATGAGATTGAAATGCAGCCGCTTTCACTTTCAGTTGCCTGCCACATAGGCCCCGGAGTGCTTGCCATTGCCTTAGCAGAGGGACTTGATACTTCATTACTATAACAATTTGTAAAATGCCCTTACGAGCCAACGGTTATCTTTAAAAAAGCCTGCTGATATGATGTTTTTAAAGGCTAGTCTTATGCAAAAATGAAACTTATAAAAGTCTATAAAGGGGCTGTCACATTTAGAATAAACACATATCCATAGATGTTTTCCACTAAGAATACACTATGTTTTTAAGCGTTTATCAATGTGACAGCCCCGTTTTTATACAGCCATCTCATATATCTTCTTTATATCATCTTCAGTCAGTGTCTTAAGAAGTCCTATATTTCTGCTGTGATTAAAGGTACAAGTCCAAACACCCTTGCTCCATAGTAAACAAATCTCGCTACATCAGTTTCCAATACATATCTCGCCCAGCTTCCCCTACCGTTTTTTTCTATAGAATATAAAAATAATGGTACGGATGGCCACTTTTTTTCTCTTATAGCTTGATTTTCATCTGAAAAATAGCTTAACATTATAAGTTGCAGACATGTACCTTACGGAAAGGAAGTAAAATATATGAAATTTAGTGAAATGCCTTATAAAAGGGCTGATATCGAAGAAGCTAAGGCTGATTTTGCGAGATTGATGGAAGGCTTTGATGGCGCCAAGTCAGGAGAAGAACAGTTTGAAGTACATAAACAGTATTATAAAACTGTGAACCGCATATTCACACAGATGACACTTGCCCAGATCCGCCACTCAATAGATGTGACAGATGAGTTCTACAGCAAGGAAAATGATTACTATGACGAGAACGGTCCTGTTCTTCAGTCATTGCTTGTTGAATATGGCAAGAAGCTCTACAACTCAGAGCATCGAAGCTTCTTAGAGAGCAAGATAGGAAAGGTTGCTTTTAAGAACCTTGAGTTAGCTATGAAATCTGTTGACGACAAAATTGTGCCTCTTATGCAGGAGGAGAATGCCTTAAAGAGCCGCTATGACAAGCTCCTTGCTACTGCCAAGATAGATTGGAATGGTGAAACTCTCAATCTTTCACTTATGGCTCCATATCTCAACAACTGTGATAGAAAGATTCGAGTAGAGGCATGGAAAAAAATATACTGACTTCTTTACCAACAATAAAGAAGAACTTGATGATATCTATGACCAGCTTGTAAAGAACAGAACAGCTCAGGCTGAAAAAGCTTGGCTATGAGAACTTCATTCAGCTTGGCTACTATAGAATGAACCGTAACTGCTATGGCAGAGAGGATGTAAAAACGCTTTAGAGAGCAGGTTAAGCGTGACTTCGTACCATTTGCGGAAAAATTACACGACAGACGTAGAATGAGGCTTGGACTTGATAAGCTTCATTTTGAGGATGAGGGTGTATACTTCAACAACGGAAACCCTGCACCTATCGGCACTCCTGATGATATCCTTGCCGCAGGAAGAAAGATGTATAATGAGCTTTCACCTGAAACAGCTAAGTTCATTAACTTTATGTGTGATAATGAGCTTTTCGATGTACTTGGAAGAAAGACTAAACAGACAGGCGGATATATGACCTATCTTCCTGATTATAAGTCTCCTTTTATATTTGCCAACTTCAACGGAACCGCTGATGATGCAGATGTAATGACTCATGAGTGCGGACATGCCTTCCAGGGCTTCTGTATGGTGGATGATCCTATCATTGAGCATAGCGAAATAACTATGGAAACTGCGGAGACACATTCGATGGCTATGGAATTCTTTACCGAGCCTTGGATGGAGCTTTTCTTCGGCAAGAGAAAGCAGGACTATATAGATATGCACCTCGAGTCCGCCGCAGCCTTCATTCCTTACGGAACCATGGTTGATGAATTCCAGGATATCGCTTATACCAATCCGGGACTTTCTCCAAAGCAGCGTAATGAAATGTGGAGAGAGCTTGAAATGCAGTATAAGCCACATCTTGACTACTCAGGAAATGAGTACTACAGCGCAGGTGGTTTCTGGCAGAAGCAGCGTCATATATACGACAGCCCATTCTACTACATTGACTATGTACTGGCTCAGACCAACGCTTTCCAGTACAAGGTAATGATGGACAATAACTACAAGGCTGCCTGGGAGAGCTATCTTAAGCTTTGTAACCTTGGTGCAAAGGACTTCTTTACAGGTCTTGTGGGACAGGTTGGCCTTAAGAGCCCATTTGAAGATGGTACTCTTAAAGAGGTAGTAGGTAAGCTTCAGGGAGCCTTAAAGCTGTAAGATTAACATTATATGGTGTCCTACTCTTAGGCACCCATATCAATTATTTTAGAGGGAGGTGAGCTTGTGCATAGCTTTTTACGAACTGTAGGATTTTCAAATATTACTTCCAGGAAGGAACTTGATAGGATACTGGGGCTGGTCATGACTCACCCAACCCTTGATAAATACGCTTTCATCGGATAGCAGCCACCACAAGATAGTGGAAAAGAGCCTTGATTTCTCTGAGAGGATGGGAATAACAATCCGCGGAGAATACGATGACAAGGGCTTCTTTCATTTGGAGCATTATTTCCCATATCTAAGAGGGAAAAAGCCCGGCTGTTATCAGGATGTATCCATTTTTAAGAGGGTGGATACAGATGCCTATACAGGTATGTGTGACGATTTGCATTTTGGTGCTTCTCTCATATTTTACCTGCAAAACTCCGTTGACTATCTTTCGTCAAAGGAAACTTCAGGTAAAGAACTGCCCCTTACCCTCTCAGGTCTGTCTACTTCAGGAAAAATTCTCCTGCCTATAATGAAGACAGCCGAACAGGTGAGGGCTCAGGCAGAGGATTCTGAACAGCACGACAGCCTTTTACAGGCTGCCAGAGATGGGGATGAGAACGCAATCAACACCCTTACTTTACTAGACTTTGACACCTATTCAATGATTACAAGACGAATTCAAAATGAAGATGTATATAGCATAGTTGAGACCAGCTTCGTACCGTTTGGTTCGGAGTCTGACAATTACACAATGCTTGGAATAATAAAAGAAGTGATTCCACATACCAATACCCTTACCGGGGAACAGTCTACAGAAATGCTTTTAGACTGTAATGGGCTTGACTTTTATGTAGCCATAAATAATGAAGATTTGCTTGGTGAGCCTCAGGTCGGTAGAAGATTTAGAGGACAGGTATGGCTGCAGGGAACAGTGGAATTTGGAAAAAATAAAATTTAGAATTGAGAGGATTTATTGACAAATGAATAACGAAAACAATCAGGAAAATAACCTTGACCCGTTTGGCAGGGATAATGAGAGAAGTACTTTCTCAGGGAAGCTCGGCTATGTGCTTGCTGTAGCAGGCTCCGCAGTTGGACTTGGTAATATCTGGCGTTTCCCTTACCTTGCAGCTAAGTACGGCGGAGGTATATTCCTCCTTGTATATCTCATCCTTATGCTTACATTTGGATATGTACTTATTGTATCAGAGACAACCCTTGGAAGACTCACAAGAAAGAGCCCTGTAGGTGCTTTTGGTGCCTTTGGTAAATCTCTTCCCTTTAAGATAGGTGGCTGGGTGAATGCCATCATACCTATGCTCATCATCCCTTACTATAGTGTAATCGGTGGCTGGGTATTTAAATATTTATTTGAGTATATCCGTGGCAACACAGATACTCTTGCAGAAGACAGCTATTTTACAGGCTTCATTACAGCAGGGGCAAGTGTGGAAGTGTGGTTCTTAATCTTCTCACTTGTAGTACTTCTCATAATAGTTGCGGGAGTTGAGCACGGTATTGAAAAGGTTTCAAAGATGATGATGCCTGTCCTTGTTCTCCTTGCTATCATAGTTTCAATCTACTCAGTGACAAGACCTGGAGCCCTTGAGGGAGTTAAGTATTTCCTCATCCCTAACTTTAAGAACTTCTCCTGGATGACAATAGTTGCTGCCATGGGGCAGATGTTCTACTCCCTTTCCATAGCGATGGGTATTCTCTACACTTATGGCTCATATATGAAGAAAGATGTAGACATAGAGCAGTCTACTTCACAAATAGAGATTTTTGATACAGCTATAGCCTTCCTTGCAGGTCTTATGATAATACCTGCGGTATTTTCCTTCTTTGACGGAGACCCTGAGAAGCTTAAGGCAGGTCCTTCACTTATGTTCATTACCCTTCCTAAGGTATTTGCAAGCATGGGCATGGGAAGAATCATCGGTATAGTATTCTTCCTCCTCGTACTTCTTGCAGCCCTCACAAGTGCTATTTCACTTGCTGAGTCCTGTGTATCTACCATAGAAGACCAGCTTGGCTGGAAGCGTAATATAGCGAGCGTGGTCATAGGTATCATCATAGTGATACTTGGTTCATTCTCAGCTCTTGGCTTTGGTATGCTTGACTTTGTACAGATACTTGGAATGTCAATCCTTGACTTCTTCGACTTCCTTACAAACTCACTTATGATGCCTATAGCCGCCCTCTCAACCTGTATCCTCATCGTATATGTAATAGGTGTGGATAAGATAATTGAAGAGGTTGAACAGTCTTCTAAGTTCAAGCGCAAAGGACTTTACAAGTTCTTCATCAAGTATCTTGCTCCTATATGTATACTTGTAATCCTCATAAGCTCAATTGCAAGTGTATTTGGACTTATTAAGTTCTAGCTTAAACGATGTTACTTCATAGGCATAAGCAAATAGCCATTAATTGGTATAAGAATGAGTAGCATTTCAAATATCGATCTAAATCTCCGCCACAGTGCTATCCTGTTCGGAGAACTTCCTAATGTCGTAGAAGATTACATCGGGATTTTCTATGACACAAATAGGCTGTTACCCTAGGAATAAACTGTTCTTAGAGTGGCAGCCTCTTTTTATATACTTTTTATAAACTTTTTATATGCTCTTCCTATACTCTTCCTACAAGCTTTTGTACGTCATAAGTCACTTATATCTTCATTTTTCTTAACCTTTTCTCCTGATATATCTTATCCTCTGGCTATAATGTATTTCTTATTCATAAAGAACTTCCATAATACAAGGTTGGCTAGTGTCATGACCACTATGCCGATTAGCTGCAGTCCCAGGGTGTTAAGCAACAATATTTGTGTTCCTCCAAATACCGCAAGCATAAAGAAACTAAGGAAAAACATCAGCACTCCAATACCTGCATTAGCAAGGTCAGCTTCATGAGAAAAATGGTAATACCCACGAACCCATCCTTATCATAGAGCCTGTTACGAAGATAAATGACAGATAGGCAATTATCAAATCAGGTATAACTCCAAATCCATACACTCCTAACAGGATGGCTGACAGAGCCACAAATATAGGTGTAAGATAGCGAAACAGCACCACCTTTACCCCTGCCCTTATACATTTACTTAGATTCTCAATCGGAAGAATCTGATAGAACATTATACTTTCTGCATTTTCAGACTGTCCTATTATAGCATAGATATAGGCAGAAGTAAGCCCTGTAAAATAAAGCAGAGCCAGTCCCCATCTTCCTTCTCTGAGATTTTCTATAAATCCGGCAAGCCCCTTCTCCCTCGTAATCTGTGGCAGAACCATTATTATAGGCAGAATAAATACATTGGCAAGCTGTGGGTAGAGCTTAAGCTTCATATCCCTGTTTCTTGACACCTGTATCAGCACCAGCTTCATAAAGGCATTTTCCTGTTCATCCTTTGAAAGAAGCTTACACATAAGCTTTGAAAATGGTGAAAGCGTCTTATTTTCCTTGGCTGTTTCCGTAAGCTTGTCAAGCTCTCCTTCAAACTCCGGCATTACCTTTTTCTTATAAAGCACCTCAAGCAAGATAACGGCAGGTACTGTGATTCCTGCAAGCACATATAAATACCAGACTTTTATAGTTCCAAATAAAATAGCGATTATAGCTGCAAACCAGGTAGGGGGCAGAATAAAGTAAAATGGTGAAAAACACAAGTTCTTTATCCGAAAAATCAGCCATATTTATGATTTTTGGGTACAATCTGATATGAAAGTATGACAGCTATTGCCATAAATACCTGAAAGCCGCTTAATATGTCCTTTAGCTTCTCTCCAGAAAATACCTTGAGTAGAAGGTAGTAAATAACTCCTGCAAGGTGAAGGCAAACTACAACAATCGCAATCGACACCAGAGTAAATACAAAAGCCATACAGAATTCCTCTGAAAATAAAGCCGACAACTATTGAAGGCAGCATCATAGCAGCTGCTATAGCTCCTATATAATAGGCTATATGTATGTTTTTTGCCGTACTTATCTCACTTCTACCAATCGGAAGAGCCCCGTAAAATGATTTTTCAGTAGTATCTAGAAGTACAGCTGAATATTCGCTGATATAAACTGAAAATAACATAAATATAAGCATTGCAAAGCCTATTGAATTCGCACCAAAAAAACATTTGATAAAAATCTGAGTCAGTGCTATCATAAATCCTAAAAACAGATATATCAGACAGGTCAAAATCATTGATCTTTTAGGCTCTTTTTCCGACTTTTTCTTATTATTTTGAAATGTAGGTGGAACTCTTCTACTATCCATAATTAGCTTAAGCCTTAGCATTTCCCTAATCTGGCTATAGTTTAAGTCCTTGCTTAAAAATGGCTTCACACATTTATCAACCAGTTTTAAAGCAAAAGGTTCGCTATTTTTCATCTTCAATAGTCTCACCTCCGGTCAGCGTGTCTACAAACTTAGCTGCAAGGTCGTGTCCCTTGGTAAAGCCTGTAAGATCATTGAAAATATCCTCCATACTGCTGCCCTTACTGTTGTTTTTCAGCTCTTCAACTGTTGAGTCTGCAATCACAGCCCCGTCCTTAAGGAGGATAACCCTGCTGCTCATCTGCTCCACCACTTCCATAATATGTGAGGAATAGAATATAGTCTTACCCTGTTTGGTGAGTGTCTTAAGCACCTCCTTAAACACAGCCACGCTATTTGTATCCATGCCGTTAAGAGGCTCATCTAGGAAGAGGATGTCAGGGTTGTGTATAAGGCTTCCTATGATGGCTATTTTTTGCTTCATACCCTTTGAATAGCCTGAGATACGGGTGGTGAGTGCATCATTTATCTGAAATATCTCCGCCAGCTCTTCCATCCTGCCTCTCCAGTTGCTAAGCTCGTAGACAGAGGATAAGAAAGAGATATATTCTTCCCCTGTAAGGCTCTCATAGAGTGAGAGTATCTCAGGAACATAGCCTATCTTCCTCTTGTAGCTTACCAGATCTTCTTCGATATTTTTGCCAAATACCTCAATTGTACCTGTGTAGCCACCAAGGATTCCAAGCATCAGCTTGACAGTTGTGGACTTGCCGCTTCCGTTTGGCCCTATGTAGCCGATAAGCTCTCCCCTTCCTGCGGCAAAGCTCACATCATGTAGAACATGATGCTCTCCAAAGCTCTTATTCACATTCGTAAGTCTAAGTACCTCTTCCATGTAATTACCTCCGTACAAATCTTTCATCAGATTAATTTTTATCATATAACAATTTGATTATTTTTGTAAATTTTATTAAAATTTTTCTTTCAGTTTTATTTCATATTTAATGGAATAAAAATAGGAACAGGTTGTTAGTTAGTGTATAATTGTCATTGCTTATTAGCAAAGAGGTTGCCCCTTCCAGTCATACAGTTTTATTTTTATTGTGATTTGGGGAAAAAATAGCATAAAGGAAAAGAAACTATGCCAGTAGCTCTATTAATAAAGAAAAAATTTCATTAGGACCTTAGAGAAATTTTGAAGAGGCCTGCAAGCTTGCCAGGAACACACTAAAATCATACTTAGAAACTATGATGATATTCTTTCAAAGAGAGGATACTTCTAAATATTAGGAATAGGAAAGACTTCGATAAAGGACCATGCCTGGGATGTCGAGTATGAAAAGTGCTGCAATTAAGGCTTAGAGATGGAGACGAAGCCCATATTTATCTTCTTGATGAACAAATGGGTATAGAAGATAAACAATATCTACTAATCTTGCAGAGAAGATCCTTAATTCCAATTACCCGGAACTCCATGCAGGCATCTACTGAGGTCTTAAGCTCCCTACAGGACAGACCCTTAAGTGCAGAGAGCGTATGGAGATATATCCAGAAGATTGGTCAGAGGATAACATCAGAGAGATAACAGTGTAGAAGAGATGAGAGCGGGCATACCTGATGGAAGAAATCAATTATTTCTTTTGAAATGGATAGGTGGCTTTCGATGCAGGGCAAGAGGCATAACACCTGCTCATTAAAAAGAGATAGAGAGTCTTCCTCTTGGGCTGGGCGGATGCAGAGAGGAAAGGAAGGGCGCAGCACTCTAGTGGAGAAGTGGTGTTTACAGGTATGGATGGGCTTGTGGATTTACAATAAAGAGGCTGTGATACAGAGAAATACAACCCCCTGACAGAAATAGGCAGGCGTATCTTAAATGGAGATGGTAGCAGCTAGATAAAAGAGCCTTATGATGATGAGGCGGTGTTTCAATGACAGATCTCATATTATCAAATTTTAAGGAAAATAAGCAGTAAGCTGTACAAAGATCATACAGAGGCTCTTTGATTCTAGGAAGATTGAAGAAATGTTTGATTATATACGTGAGTATAAGGTGAAGTAAAGCAAGATGAAACAGTAAAACCAGTAAAAAGCCGAGGACTGTACGCCTACCTTCACAATAACAGAAGGGCTGCTGCCCGTACTACAAGCAGAGATAAAACTCCCAAGACCTGTAGAGGCATCATTTATAAAAACTTATCGTTCTGAAACACAAAACTGTACACACAATGCTGGGAATGAAGCACAGGCGCATAAGGATGGTCAGAATCAGGGCTGATAACCTTACCGGCTTCTGTACGGAGAAGAAAACAAAGACCTTATAGAGACCGTCTGCCATTCTCTGGGAATTGATATTTGATAGAGCCAGAGCGAGATAAAAGAGCCTCTCAGCGCTTCAAAATCACCGTCACGAGACGGTAAAGGACTTCCATATATGGAAGTAGGCAGAGGAGGCCTTCCACTAACCGGTACACCATTAACAGCAGGTAGAAAGGCATTAAGAATTTTATACTTGGCAACTAAGAAAAATATCTGTTCAATTGCCAACCTGGAAGCTTGTTTTGTGATACAAAAAAATAAAAAACAATGATAAAAGAAAAAGTGAAGTTTGCCAACGAGTGCCGGCACAAACGTTTATTTATAATAATTTGACAAACATTCAAATTTACCGTATAATCAGGTTAGCTAGTTATTTGGAGAATAAGACAAGCTAACTAGAACGAACCCCTAAGAGCTGCGAGACATCCTAGGGGTTCTTCTCTTTATAGTTGAGTAAACTTACGTGCAATGCTAATTGTCGCCTTTATCGCCGTCTAGCCATTTGCAAATAAGGTAGCTAACCAAATCTGCTGTAACGGAGACAATTATTTGGAGAATAATATCAGACAAACTATCACCTCCCTTCTGCTGTCAGATTGGGAGGGCGACAACATAAAAAAATTATATCAGATTACTGTTCCTTTTACAATTAATCCTGCCATCTATTTACTTAACTTCATCTAAAAATTCTTCTCATGCAACTTTCTACAGAAGTAGTATCAGCATCAATAACCACATCTGCATATTTTTCATAGAGAGGACAGCGCTCTTCATAGAGGTCTTTAAGTGTCTGACCTTCCTTTAGAGCTACTCCTCTGTCCTTTAGATTGCCAAGTCTTTTTTCCACCTTTTCGTAAGGGAGTTTGAGATAGACTACAGTAGATATCTCCTTTAAGTGAGCCATTGCATTTTTGCAGTAGACTGCGCTTCCTCCTGTGGAAATAACTGATTTCTCACAGGTTAGGCCTGCATTTATCTCATCTTCCACCTGAAGAAAGCCTTCTGTGCCTTTTTCAGCTATAATCTCAGAAAGCAGCTTTCCTGTTTTTTCCTGTATAACCAGGTCGCTGTCTACAAATCTATATCCCATCACTTTGGCAAGCACAACTCCTACCGTACTCTTTCCTGCGCCGGGCATGCCGATTAATGTTATGTTATTTTTCATGTATATACTACTCCTATATCTTTTGCTCAATATTTAGGTTATCTTTATATTCCTATCTAAAAGCCTACTTCTTCCTTCTATCTGCTTTCTGCCTGCTCCTCATCTTACCGGTTCCAGTAGATTTATGTTTGCTTTCTGCCTTCTCAATTTTTTTCTCAGACAGTGATTCTTTGCTTTATTATTACTCTTATTTCCCTTCTTTATTGAATATCCAAAGGAGCCAAGTTCTTTCCCAAGCTCATAGTATCTTCCATGGGAATAAGCAATAAGGTCTGCTGCCTTTAGGTTGAACCTTCCCTTATCATCCAAATATTTCCCATCCACTCTTACATTTACTACATCGGCTATGAAGAGGCTGTGGCTTCCAAGCTCCATTACCTGCCTTAACCTACACTCTATATTCACAGGGCTTTCTCCTATGGATACGGCCTTCACCTTCTCAGACTCAAGCTTTGTAAGTTTCATTTCCTTAAACTTATCCACATCTCTGCCCGACTTTACCCCACAATAGTCAGTAGCCCTAGTAAGTGCCTTGGTTGTAAGGTTAACTACAAACTCTCCCTGTCTCCTTTATGATGTCATAAGAATATCTCTCAGGCCTTATGGATACAGAGAGCATAGGTGGATTGGTACATATAGTTCCGGCCCAAGCAAGGGTGATGATATTGCTCCTTCCCTCCTTGTCGGTGAGACTTACCATAACTGCAGGCAGGGGATAGAGCATATTTCCTGCTTTCCAGGATATCTTTTCATTCTCTTCGTTTTTATCCACCTTATCCGGCTTTTTTTGTATTTTTTTATAATTATTTTCTTTTTTTATCATATACTTCCTCTTTATGATGATGCTGTACTTTTTTTCTTCATACCGCTACCGGCTTCTTTATAGCCCCAACATCCATTTGATTGCAGGTTCAAGATGATCGCGCCAGTATTTCCAGTCATGAACTCCACTACTTTCCTCATAAGTAAATGCTACATCTTCCCTTGATAAAAAGTCTCTGAACTCGCGGTTTTGTTCAATCAGGAAATCCTCTGTCCCACAACTCATATAAATGGGTGGGATTTCTCTACCTTCTTCTTTAAGCCTCTTCACAAGGTACTCAGGATTGACCTCGCTGGTATCAAGTTTTGCTAGTTCGCCAAACATTCTGGAATAAGTATCATAATCCGCCATTTCATACTTCATCCCCGGTTCCAAGCCTTTTATTTTGTTTATTATAAGTCCTGATGAAAGTCCAAATGCACCTCCAAACTGTTCAGGAAAGGCAAGAGCAGTATGTATGGCCCCAAAGCCTCCCATTGAAAGGCCACCAACAAATACATCTTCCTTTTTATTTGATAAGCCAAAGGTCTTATGCACATAGTTCACTAAATCACGGCCAATGAAATCCGCATAATTACTGCCCATTCCCTTTGAATTTACATAAAAACTATTCTCTCCTGATGGCAATACTATTGCAATGTTGTACTTTGTACCCATTTCTTCTGCAAGCCCTCTATGTGCCCAGTCTAAGGAACTGCCAAAAAACCCATGCAGAAGATACAGGGTTTTTCATCTCTCTTTCATAGTTTTTATTTCCTTCTATTGACATCTTCATACCGTCATTGGGTAAAATCAAAGAAAAGGTTGTTGACCTTAGCAGTGGTTCTGCAAAATAAGTAACTTGTAAATATGCCATTTTACACCTCCATATTGTATATAATTTAAGCTTTATCTATTAAAAACAGCCTTAAATGATAAGTCCGTTTTTCAATGTATGGTTTTATCATCTAAGGCATTGCTAAATAATACAATTATTAATTGTACATTTTATCTCTGCAAATCATTTTTAATCTGAGTTGTAGATATCTCAGGAGTTCTAGGCAAGTAGACTACTTCGCAGTATTCCTTTAGGAAATCAAACTTTCCCTTCCAATCATCTCCCATAACAAAGGTGTCCACCTTGTAGAGCTTCACATCTTCTATCTTCTGATCCCAGCTTTCCTCAGGTATCACAAGGTCAACATAGCGGATGGACTCAACAAGCTGCTTTCTCTGTTCATAAGAGAAGTAGCATTTTTTCTGCTTTTCATTCCAGTTGAACTCATCAGTAGATATAGCAACTATGAGATAATCTCCATATTCCTTAGCCCGTCTTAATATGTTTACATGACCATAATGAAGCAGGTCAAAGGTTCCATAAGTAATTACTCTTTTCATCATTCCACCTCCATAAGCTTCTTAACTGCTTCATATAGTCTCTTGCCTGAATTTCTGTCGCTTTGTACAAAGAAGCTCTCATATCTGTTTTTTTGTATCCTTCTTTGATTTTACAGTCATTTTCAATATATTCACAAAGTATCTCTGCCAGCTCATCCGCAGATTTACATATTTCTCCGAAGCCTATATTTTCGTAATCAAAATTGGTTATTCTCCAGTAAGGAAGCACAGGATCGTGGTAATATACCACAGGCTTTCTCATATAGGCAAAGTCATACTGAACACTGCTAAAGTCAGTTACCATGAGATTACTTTGCTTCATTATGGTTACATAGTCCATATCCTCAGTTGGACTTAGAGCTTCTACTACATCTGTAGTCTCAAAATCAACAGTCTGAGCCTCAAGCTTCGGATGAAAGAAAAGCTTAATCTTATAACCCTTTCTTCTAGCCGTTTTAAGCAGCTTTTCGTTGGTAAGAACCTGGTTGTAAAGTTTATAAAAACTGCTTTCCTTAAATTTAGGATTATAGTCTGTTTTACCGTTTGGAGATGTTTTACCTACAAGGGCAGGCCTCCATGTAGGTGTTATCAGTATCTGATTTCTACTATCGTCTATTAGATCATCATACCTTGGATTACCGGAAGCTATGATTTGATCTTCTCTAAAACAGTTATCTTCATTGGTATATAGCTCTCTTTCGTAGTTAGAGGCTATCACCACCGCAGCCGCATTACTTTCCATCTGAGCATAAGACGAGCTTCTTGTAATCGGATAACCATGGTACATCCTTATTATCTTAGGCTTTAACAAATCCCTGAAATATGCCAGATTTTCCTTTTTGAAGCCAAGCTTGTGGAAAGGAGGTATGTGAGTCATAAATATAACCTCAGCAAACAGCGCATAGAGGGCACCCTCTTCACTTCCCGGCTCTATTACTTTATAGCCTTCCTTTATAAGCCTTTCTCCGTCTTTGGATGATTTCTCAATGTAGAATACTTTTTCGATTCCATCATCTACTGTACTCGCATATCTAAGAGCATATTCTCCGTTGTCCCCCGCCTTATAGCTCTTGTCATAGTATATCCAGATTCGCTTTTTAGAAAACTCATCATAATTTTCGTAATACTCCTTCCTCCACCTAAGAACGTTTGTTAACATCTCTCTTTCCTCTGACTCAGGCTTCGTTTCGCCAAGCTTAGCCTCAATATAGCTTATATATCTCTTCTCTGCTTCTTCCTTAGACTTTTCATCAGCCTTTGCGACAGTCAGGCTCTTTCCCTCTTTTCTAGCTATATACCCATTAAAGTACCAGTATTTAGCCTCATTACCATTTTCAAGCTTACTCTGCCACACATCTTCAAAGTAGAGATTAAGCTCGTATTCATCATCTGATATAAGCAAATGAAGATTTATTTCCTGCTTATTAGAAGCATTAAGAGGCACAAAGGCTTCATAGGCATCCCTTCTAAATATTTCTTTATCAAAGAAGGTCGTAATGGCTGCAAGCTCAGTAGTTCTCTTTACATCCACCTTTACTCTGCCTTCTTCACTGCTTCGTATAAAATAGAAGTTACAATCCTTTGAAGGCATATAGTCAGGAAGGCTGAATTTGATAAACAGCCCTTCTTTGCCCTCTTTATGTCTGTATTCCAAGGTATTAATCAGTGGACGTAACCTGCTTATCTCATTTACTATACCGCCTTCTGAGTCTTTAAGCCTTATTACTCCCTTTGTTGTCAAGCTTTTTATACTCAAGCCTGGCCTCTTTTTCAGGATATCTAAGCATTGCAAAGTATCTTCTTAGGTTTCTGTCAAGTTTAAGTGCATTTGCCCTCATAAAGAGTATGTCATCACTTACAAAGCCTCATACCCTCTCCAACTTCTGCAAGGTATTCTTCTCTTTCTTCATCGCTGTCAAATACAAGTTTAACGTTTTTCATTTTTTTATTTGAGAGAAATCTGGTACAACTTATGTATAAGAATCCAAACTGAGCTATTTTAGATAGCTTCCCATCTTTAATCAGATTGTTTAAATAACCTCTGGTGGTTGCAAAATACCAGCTCTTGTTGTGACTCTGCTCTGTTTTGGCTGAACTTTCATCAAGTCCCCTGCCTGTAGTGTAGCTAAGCTTACTTACTATGAGCCCCTTAGATGACTTTTTCCATATATTTTGTGGCAAATAGCTCCGCCTTACAATAAGCCATATCTTCATTGAATCTAATGTTATTATTTTTAATTACATAAGTTCTGCAAAGAGTTCCGATAAGAAGAGGCGCTCCCATCACTTCCTTCTTTACGTCATACCTATATATCTCCTTGCTAATACTTCCAAAGTGATTAACAGGCTTGCCATTTCTTGCATTTAACCTGCCTGTGGCATATCCTGTATCTGGATTCTTCTTCAGTTCATCCCTTAATTCCTTAAAATAATCCTCAGCAAACACAGCATCTGTATCATAAAATGCCACAAACTCTTCCCTTGCCTTACTAAGCTTTCTGTTTATCTCATCAGGCTTTTAGGTTTAGGTCTATCATTAGAATTTTAGAGTTCTCAAGTAATTTCTTTGTAATTTCCTTCTTCTTTTTTTCTATAAATGCTTTTTGTATAAGGTATAAGCCCGCCTTTTTTAATAGCATTCAGCACTCCACCTACGTTCACTATAGAACATCCTCCCATCTTAACTCACAAAGTGCAGGATCATAGCGTTTACCGCTTTCCGACCTTATAAGTGCAATTATTTCATCATCAGTTAGCAATCCTACTATCTCTTTATGTGTTTTTAAGTAATGAATATCATAGATCATCCTAAAAGATCTTACCTCAAGTGGAATCTCATCTCCAATTGTATTGTATCTTTCACCGCTTCCGTCCCAGTTTTCATTGAGTAGGAAGAGTTCTTCAGTAGTTACAATATTATTCTCTGAATGACTGATGATGTTTAAGATAACTGAAGTATTTTCAAGTAACCTCCTTGAAAATCTAAGCATAGATATATTTTCACCCTTCATATCCCAATCACTTCGCGGTGTTATAAGCTTTCCAATATTTACATAGGTTATCAGCTTATTCATCTTCTTTTCTACTGCTGGCTCACAGTGATAAAGCTCGCAGAACTTTTCAGACATATTGCGAAGTTCCTTCTGGCTTTCGATTTCATCAGGACTGATTTCATAAAGCTTATCAAGCATATTGTCAAGGAAGACCTTCCTTGTTTTTTCCCTTGATACAGACTTATTTATATACATCATTGCATCAGCACTCTTAACTATGCTCTCAAATTCAATTTTATCATCTATACTTTTCTTAACTGCGTAGCCCATGGCTACTGATGGTTTAACCGAGTCATAGCCTTCTCTGTCAAGTTTTTTATTTATTCTCTCTACTAAGGATGCAGCCAAACTTGCATCTGTATTGGTAAATAATATGGCAAATTCATCTCCGCCTACTCTGGCAACTATATCGCTATTTCTACAGCAGCTGCTTAGCACGGAAGATATCTTTACTATGAGCTCATCTCCCTTAGCGTGGCCAAAAACATCGTTTGTAAGCTTCAGTCCGTTGATATCAGCCATCAGATAACAGATAGGATAGCTTTCAGGGATTTGAATTATTTTACCCGTAACTTCATTAAAGTACTTCCTATTTGCCACATTGGTAAGTTCATCATATCTTGCCTTCTGAAGTATCTCATTTTCACGTACTTTTCTTATACTGATATCTCTAGCAGACATATAAATAAACTCATTGCTCGGGGTTTTAAGTTCTATCATAAATACTTCGATATGAACATTGGTAAGGTCTTTTTGTCTCAATACGCATTTCTTTCTTGATAGTTTCGCCCTCAACAACTCTAGCAAACACTTCATTAATATCTTCTGTCCTATCATCACCACTGCGCTTCAATTCCATAACAAATCCAGAGAATTCTCTACCTAAAACTTCTTCACTTCTATTGTAACCTAACATCTCAATTCCAGCTTTGTTGATATCAGCTATTTTATTATCTTTAATTAGGAAAATAGCTTCTCCTGAATGATAGAACATTGTCTTGAAGTGAGCTTCATTCTCTTTTTAACTCATCCAACCTTTTTTTGAAGTTCATTATTCATCCTTTTTAAACTTTTTCGTCACTTCTATAAAGTTCAAAAAAATTAGATTGTTGCTCTTTTTAATTGCACATATAATCTTAAATACAGAAATAGAAAAATAAAGGATATACAAACATCAGCATAAATACAGCGGTTAGCATAGTTTTTAAATGTTGTTGCTCCCATTACGAAGATACCAATATTACTTATAAGTCCAGTAATAAATGTCAATATCGCAAAATCTAAAGTCCTCAATCTTCTTCCCTTTATCTTTAGATAATACAAATAAACGATTTCCATAACGTATGCAGACAATATACAGATAACTGGTATAGCAGAACTATATGGATTATTTACAATTCTAGCCATTACACTAGCGAGTGCTGTAATTGAAACAGCTATAGGTCCATATACAGTAGAGAGATTAAGTATGACCTCTCTCGCATCATAAATAATATCTACTCCAGCTAGTCCTTTTATTGTTATGGAACTGTCCAGATAAATAAAAAATGCAAATAGCATGCCCTGTATAAACTGAGCTATAATTCTATCCGAGGGTGCCTTATAATCTGTTTCTTTTTCATAGCCATTTAAATATCCAGCACTTATAAAAGTCTTCGACTCCCTATTAAAGCTAATATACTCCTCAATGACTACTGAAACAAGTATGAGCACAAGAACTACACAGACTTTTGATATAAGTATAATCATCTGTTCCATAAGTATATCTCCATGTTAAAGTATCCCCATAATGCTGAGGGCGCCAACAGTCCTTGGCACCCTCAGCATATACCTCTTTTAAGTCTGTATTAAATATTCTCAACTTTAATAAGATTAGTACTTCCTGTCATTCCGTTTGCTATTCCACCTGTAATTACAAGCTTTATCGCCTTTTTCTAATTTAAGAGTCTCCTCTGCTACCTTCTTTGCAGAGTAGAAGAGTACATCTGTTGACTCAAATCTCTCACACATCTTAGGAATTACTCCCCAGGAAAGTGCAAGCTTGCGCCAGGTCTTCTCATCAGTTGTAAGACCTATTATATCTACAGGTCCTCTAAACCTTGAAACCAGTCTTGCTGTAATACCTGAGATAGTGCAGACAACTATTGCCTTTGCCTCTATATCAATTGCCATACCGCAGGTAGCGTGTGAGATTGCATCCGGCTCATTCTTAATAATAAAATCGCCAACATAAAATCTCTTTTTATAATTAATATTCTGTTCTGTATTTTCTGCAATTTTAGACATGGCTTCAACAGCCTGTATAGGATAGTGTCCTGCTGCTGTTTCTCCTGATAACATAATCGCAGAAGTTCCGTCATATACTGCGTTTGCCACATCAGATGCCTCAGCCCTTGTAGGACGAGGATTATTTATCATAGATTCAAGCATCTCAGTAGCTGTAATAACTCTTCTTCCAAGAAGTCTGCACTTGGTAATAAGGTCTTTCTGGATAGCAGGAAGTCTCTCATAAGGAATCTCTACACCCATATCTCCTCTAGCAACCATGATTCCACTACAAAGCTCACAGATTTCCTCTATATTGTCATAACCTGACTGATTCTCAATCTTAGCGATAAGGCTGATATCACTTCCTCCGTTTGCATCAAGGAACTCATGAACTGCCTCAAGGTCCTTCTTTACAGATACAAATGAGCAGGCAATGAAATCAAGATCATTTTCTATAGCAAATAAAAGGTCTTCTTTGTCTTTTTCTGATAAATACTCCTGCTTAATATGCTTACCAGGGAAAGCCATGCTCTTTTTATCTGAAAGAATACCTCCCGTAATAACATCACATTCGATTTCTTCGGCTGTTGTCTTAACTACTCTCAGTTCAATGAGACCGTTATTTACAAGAATTGTATCTCCCTTTTTAAGCTCTTTTGCAAGGTTTTTATAGCTTACGGAAACTCTAGTCTTGTCTCCGATTATTTCCTCTGTAGTAAAGGTAAAGGTGTCACCTTCATGAAGCTCTACCTGATGGTCCTCAAATACCCCAATTCTGTACTCAGGTCCCTTTGTATCAAGCATAATTGCTATAGGGAGGTCCAATTCCGCTCTTAACTTTTTAATCTTTTCCACCCTTGCCTTGTGTTCTTCTATGAGCTCCATGTGAGAAATTAAGCCTTGCTACGTTCATACCTGCCTTGCAAAAGCCCTCTAATCATCTCTTCACTTTCACTTGCAGGTCCGATAGTGCAAATAATCTTAGTCTTACGCATAAATCTCCTCACTTTCTTATCATATATTTATATGTAATACTGCAACCGCTATTGTAAAATAAACTGTCAATGATACCGCATCTACTATGGTTGTAATCAAAGGACTCGCCATAACCGCAGGGTCAAAGCCTATCTTCTCTGCAACCAAAGGAAGAACGCATCCGATAAATTTAGCAAATATCACAACTACTATAAGTGTTACGCAAATGACAAAGGCTACAGGAAGTGCTAATTTATCTACAACCAGCAGTTTAACAAAATTGGCTCCCGAAAGCGTCAGACCGCATAACACAGCAACTCGTATCTCTTTCCAAATAACCTTAAATATTTCCTTGAACTCTATTTCCCCTAGGGAAAGACCACGGATAACTGAAACACTTGCCTGAGAACCGGCATTTCCTCCCGTGTCCATAAGCATAGGTATGTAGGCTGTGAGTATTACATAGGATGCAAGCGCATCTTCATATCCTGTTATAATCGCTCCTGTGAAGGTAGCAGATATCATAAGGAAGAGCAGCCAAGGCATCCTCTTCTTATAAGTCTCCCAAGTCGTCATCTTGTAGTAAGGTTTATCAGATGGTAACATAGCTGCCATCTTCTCAATATCTTCTGTTGCTTCTTCCTGGAGGATGTCCACTACGTCATCCACTGTGATAATTCCGACCATTCGGTTTTCATTATCTACTACAGGCATCGCTGTAAATCCGTACTTCTGTATGGTAAGTGCAGCCTCTTCCTGGTCTTCCTGAGTATTGATGCTTATGACCTTTGTATTCATAATGTCACCAATCAGTTCACTAGGTTCTCTTAAGAGAAGATATCTAAGTGCTACGGTTCCCTTTAATATACGCTGGTTATCAACTACATAACAGATATTTACTGTTTCAGAGTCAAGTCCTCTTCGCTTTATCTTAAGTATGGCATCTTCCACTGTCATCATTTCCCTAAGGTCAATGAACTCGACAGTCATTATACTTCCCGCACTATCCTCAGGATAGCGAAGAAGGTGGTTTATATCTGCCCTTGTCTCTGGGCTTGCATTTGAAAGTATCTTCTTTACTACATTTGCAGGCATTTCCTCAAGGAGGTCTGTCGCATCATCCGCCATGAGGGTTCTCAATTATATGTGATGCCTCAGTATCAGACATAGATGCAATTATGTACTGCTGGTCATCAAGTTCGAGTTCGGCAAATACATCAGCCGCCATATCCTTTGGCAGTATTCTAAAGAGCTTTAATGACTCTTCATCCTCCATTTCATCCATGACGAAGGCTATATCTACCACGTTCATGTCTTCCATCTTTTTTCTTAGGGCTTTATAGTCTTTAGCCAGAAGCAGTTTTTCAAGCTCTTCCCTGTAGTTCTCCTCTAAAAATATCATCCATGCCTGATTCCTCCTTCTTTTTACTCTATATTTTATCGATATTAAGATTGTTTCATTTCCATAAAGCTCTCAAAAATATCGAAGCACTCTCTATTTAAATAATCTTTACTTACATTTTTAACGCGCCAAAAGATAATAAATTTTCTTGAAGACAAAGCTCAATCCAATTTATTATCTTTTAACACTGTTTTCAGTCCCTGATTATTCACTCCAAATCTTACAAGATATTTTTGTGAATAAGTTTGGTTAAATTATAATTCCTTCAAGGTGGTCACACTCATGCTCGATAATCTCAGCTATATAACCACTGTAGAGCTTGATATGTTTCTTAAATTCCTCATCATAGTACTCGATGGTAATGTTTCTATGTCTGGTTGCCTTTCTTTCACCCTCAAGACACATGCAGCCTTCCTCTGTCTCATAAGCACCGCTTTTTCTTGATTATCTTAGGGTTAATCATAACAACCATTTCATTGCTGTTCTCAGGCTGAATGGCTATCACTGCTTTATTTATGCCTATCATATTGGCGGACATACCCACGCACTCATCTGCGTAGGCTCTTAGGGTATCCTTAAGATCCTCCACTACAGCCATATCATCCTTAGTCATTGGCTCTGATTTAAGCCTTAAAAAAAACTGATCCTTTACTAACTCTCTTACCATATATTCTCATCCTTTATATCCTAAATTTTGCAACCTCTGCCCTAAGCATATCTGCAATATATGCCAGCTCTTCTTGGGCTATCGCAATGTTATTCATAGCATGCGCCTCTTCATCTATGGTAGCATTTACTTCCTCTGTTGAAGCCGCATTTTCTTCCGAAATTGAAGAAAGGCTCTCTACCATTTCTATCAGATGGCGGTTTTCGTTCTCAAGAACAGCAGCAGAGTCTTTAAGCTCATTTGTTACTGCGTGTCCTATCTCCACCTCTTTAGCTATCTCGGTAAACTTACTATCTGTCTCAGCTCTGATTATAGTCTGCTTTTCTATCTCAGAATTAACCTTTTCCATCATAGCCACTGAATCCTCAGACTTCTGTCTAAGTCCTTCAATAACCTCTCTGATATCCTTTGTAAAGGATGCAGACTGTTCCGCAAGCTTTCTGATTTCCTCTGCCACAACTGCAAAGCCCTTGCCTGACTCTCCTGCTCTTGCAGCCTCTATAGCCGCATTGAGGGCAAGAAGATTGGTCTGGTCTGAAATAGACTGAATCATCTCACTCGCCTGCGAAATCTTAGCTACGCTGTCGCTGGTCTCTCCTGTCATCACCTTCATAGCGCCAAAGGCTTCAGAACTGTTCTTTCCTGCCGCATTTAATTCAGCAAGGAGCTTCATTCCTTCATTTTTCCTATCATTTATTGCATTGATTGACTCATCAAGTTTTACAAGTATCTGGGCTATGCCTCGTATTATCTCTCCTATCTTGCCGGTGGCTTCTGCCGCCTCTGCTGTATTTTCAGCCTGTTCTACGGAGCCCTGTGAGATATGTGACATAACTGTAGCTACTTCTTTTGTCATCTTGTTGGTATCATTTACTGTTATTGCCATACCTGCAGCTACATCTGCCACCTTACCCGCATTATTTGAAATGTTTCTAATCATTTCCTCAAGATTGCCTCTTACAGTACACACCATTTTCAGCAATCCGTCAAGCTCGCTAGGTTTTCCCCTAAATGATGGGAGCTCACATTCCGAACCTGTTAGGTCAAACTCTGAAATCTTCTTTGCAAGTGCCAGAGTCTTATCTACCTTCTTTGAAATGATATTTCTAAAGACAAAGCTAAGTACAGCTGTGATGAAGAGAAGAATAGCAGAGCTTACGAGAATAATCCCCACAACTCCTCCGATTGTCTTAGAAGTTGCTTCCTTTTTCTGCTGCCACTACCTTCTCAAATTCATCAACATAATTTCCTGTTCCGATTATCCAGTTAAATGGCTTGTATATCTGAACGTAAGCCCTTTTCTGAGATGGCTCCGTCTCATTAGCCTTTGGGAAATAATAATCCAAGAAGCCTGAACCCTCGCCATTTCCTATCTCAAGGAACTTTTCAACAATCTTGAAGCCATTGTGGTCGACAAGTCCTCTTCTGTCCGTTCCTTCCACAGCGCTTCCAAGGAGAACTACATTGATACCCTCCGTGGTATCCGCCCAAAAATATCCGCTCTCAAGATATTTTGCGCTTCTAATGAGGCTTGCAGCTAACTCCTTACCATCTTTTTCGGTAAGTTTGCCTTCCTCTATCTGCTTACTAATCGGATCCAATAAGCTGACTATTGACTGTACCTGACCTTTAATCATCTCATCATAGTCTTCCCTCATCCTGTCTTCCATAGAGACAATCTGCTTATTGGATATACCGTAAATATTGGTTACTGATAGCACTCCAAAAAATCCTATTAAAACAATTGAAATGCTCAAGCACATAAATAAGACTGTAGTTCCTATCTTCCTATACTTTACCATTTGTTCATCCTCTCTGATTATTGATATATTATTTTGGTAAATATCGCAAGAATAGTTCTCTCAGACCCTTATAAAGCCATTTCTACATATTTTCAATCTACTTGATTACTTCTTTTACGGCCTTTACTACGTTCTCAACCGTAAACCCGAATTCCTTAAAGAGTACATCAGCAGGGAGCGGAAGCGCCAAATCTGTCGAGGCATACTGTCTTTCCGTCAAGTCCGACATACTTGCCCCAGCCAAACTCTGAAAGGGCTTCAACAGCCACTCTTGCTCTTATAGCCTTTGGCAGCACCTTTTCCTTATATTCAAGGGGCTGCTTCTCAAAGATATCCATACAAGGCATGGATACGACTCTTACATCAACACCTTCCTTAGCGAGGGCATCCTTAGCTTCGATAGAAAGGCTAACCTCTGAACCGCTTGCAATGATGATTGCATCAGGAGTTTCCTTTGAAGAATCTGCTACTATATAGCCTCCCTTAAGCGCTTCCTTTGAAGAGCCTGCAAGCTGTGGAAGATTCTGTCTTGTAAGTACAAGGGCTGTAGGTGTCTCTTTTGAAGTAACCGCACTATACCAAGCCGCTATTGTCTCAGTTGCGTCGGCAGGGCGAAATACATTGAAATTAGGCATGGCTCTAAACTCAGCAAGCTGCTCTATAGGCTCGTGAGTAGGTCCGTCTTCTCCTACACCGATAGAATCGTGTGTAAGTATGAAGGTAAGTGGTATCTCCATAAGTGAGGCAAGTCGTGCCATAGGCTTCACATAGTCGCTGAATACAAAGAAGGTGGATACATATGCCTTAAGTCCGTGAAGCACAAGGCCATTACCTATACCTGTCATCGCAAGTTCTCTTACGCCAAAATGTACATTTCTTCCGGCATAATTCTCTGCAGAATAGTCTCCTGCGCCGTTAACATAGCTCTTGTTAGACGGAGCGAGGTCTGCTGAACCTCCAAACAGGGTAGGGAGTTTGGCGGAAAGCTTGTTAAGCACCTTCCCAGAAAGGTTTCTGGTTGCATCAGCCTTCTCATCATGACTCCAGAAGTCTTCATCATCTAATAACTTACATGCCTTGGTCTCATCCTTAAATTCATCCCAAAGAGTCTTCATCTCAGGGAATTTATCACAATAATCCTTAAAGAGCTTATTCCACTCTTCTTCCTTCTTCGCTAAGTTCTCCGCCTTAACCTTATAATTCTCATATACCTCGTCAGGTACAAAGAAAGGTTCCTCACTTGGCCAGCCGAGAGTTTTTTTCATTGCAATAATATTATCGGCACCAAGTGGCGCTCCATGAACATCTGCTGAACCTTCTTTTGGAGAACCGAAGCCTATTTTTTTGTATTTATCTTGATAAATGAAGGACTTTCCTTATCCTCCTTAGCCTCTTCTATAGCCTTTCCGATTGCAGATATGTCATTTCCGTCTTTTACTTCAAGCACCTTAAAGCCCATAGCCTTAAATCTTGCAGATACATCTTCTGTAAATGCTATATCAGTATTTCCCTCAATAGAAATATTATTTGAATCATAAAGTACAATGAGCTTGTTTAGCTTAAGTGTGCCTGCAAGTGAAAAATGCCTCGTAGTTGATGCCTTCCATCATACAGCCGTCACCACCGAGTACATAGGTGTAGTGGTCAACCACAGGATAGCCTTCCTTGTTGAACTTAGCCGCAAGATGAGTCTCAGCCATAGCCATACCCACCGCCATAGCCATACCTGCTCCAAGAGGGCCTGTGGATGCTTCTACTCCTGTAGTAACACCATACTCAGGATGACCCGGAGTCTTAGAATCCCACTGACGGAAACTCTTTAAATCATCAAGAGTAAGCCCATATCCAAAAAGATGGAGCAATGAGTAAAGGAGAGTTGAGCCATGTCCGCCTGAAAGTACGAATCTGTCTCTGTTCTCCCAGTTAGGATTCTTTGGGTTATGGTTCATGTGATTGGCCCAAAGCTCGTATCCTATCGCGGCCGCACCAAGAGGAAGTCCAGGATGTCCTGAATTCGCCTTCTGTACAGCGTCAGCTGACAATACTCTGATTGCATTTACTGATAAGTTATCGATATTACTCATTTTGTCCTCCTAAATATTTTATTGTCTGTTGATAATTAATTCCTCAGCATAAGGGAGTGTCTTAATCCAGTCGCAAAGCACATGCCATTCATCTAGCTTATGAGCCTTTCTCGCATAGTAAATATTCGAAAGGGTTTCATAGTTTAAGGTACAGGTTCTAAGCTGGTTGTAGCTTGATGGAAGCATCTGAATAAGGTCGTACCAGTAAGTCTTATTTTTAGTCTCTACGTACTTCTTTCTTACCTCTTCCATATAGTCCACAAAGGAGAGAAAGTGTTTTCTTGATTCCTCTGTCAGATGGTCTGTAGAAAAATCTGCCTCTTCAAAAGCTTTGGAGTGAATCTTATGCATGGTACTTGTGGAGTTGGCTACAGTACCCACCTTGTAGGTATCATACTCCTTCCACCAGTAAAGCGGTGCGGTTATGTCAACCGACACAAATATCTGCCTTATAAACTTCCTGTGGTCAGGCCCTGCCTTAGCAAGCTTTGTAGCAAGACCAAGGTCATTTTCGCCTAAAATGTAGTTATTGTTCTCATCATAATAGCTATCCGTTCTATCCCAGGAATTCATAGGGTTTCTTGCACCCCTCATAGCATTCTCGAGGTTGAGGACGGATGTTCTCTCAAGTTTTATCATAATCTTTTTCACCTTTTTTTATATTTTTTTCACATTAAAAAAACCATTATCAGTTTACCACATTTTCTGCCCTACTATATCAATAGTTAAACCAGATATATCAAGAAATCTGCTTGCAGTGATTCTTCACCTATGCAGGCCGCATTAGACGACATCTCACACATCAGCCACTGTACGATCTCTGGAGGATTCTTTAACCCTTGTATCAGGGTTTGGGGATATTTTTTTATCAATAAAAAACTGTTACATCAGAATCAATATGTACCAGTAGTGTACCTGGTACTGACAGACCACCTATCAGGTAATTTTATCTTCTGTAACAGTCCTTTTTTTGTATTTCTTTTTCTGTATCTTTTTTTGTATTTCTTTTTTTAGTAGTGTTTTCGACTACTCTTTATCTTAGCTATCTCATCCTTTGCAGGATTTTTCAGTAACAGCATTCTCTGCTGCTTTATCTTCCGTACTAAAGCGATTTTATCAACGCCGTCTGCTGCCTCAGCAGTCTTGCCTTAGCTTCAGACTTTATCCTCTTTTATTTTCATCCTCAGGCTCAGGGAGTCCCTTTATCTCTCTGTACATCTTGATAAATTCTTTACCTGTGATGGTTTCTTTCTCAATAAGGTATTCAGCTATCTTATCAAGTGCATCTCTATTCTCCTTGATGATATTCACAGCCTTCTCGTAGAATTCCTTCATACGATTTGCAACTTCTTCATCTATCTTCGCAGCAGTCTCATCTGCACAGTTAAGCACTGCCCTTCCGTCAAGATAACGGTTTTCTATAGACTCAAGGCCTACCATGCCGAATTTGTCCGACATACCGTACTGGGTAATCATAGAGCGAAGAATGGATGTAGCCCTCTCTATGTCATTGCTTGCGCCTGTAGTAATAGAGTTAAATACCACATCTTCAGCCGCTCTTCCTCCAAGGAAGGTAATGATGTCTGTCTCAAGCTCTTCCTTACTCTGAAGGAATTTTTCCTCCTTCGGAAGCTGCATAGTGTAGCCAAGTGAGCCCATTGTTCTAGGCACTATCGTTATCTTCTGCACAGGATCCGCATTCTTCATAGAAGCGGTTATAAGGGCATGTCCTACCTCGTGGAAGGCAACTATACGCTTTTCTTCCTTGCCAAGTATCCTGTCCTTCTTTTCTTTTCCAGCTATAACCACTTCAACCGCTTCAAAGAGGTCAGCCTGCCCTACACTCTTTCTTCCTGCCTTAACCGCCATAATGGCAGCTTCATTTATCATATTGGCAAGGTCTGAACCAACCGCTCCTGCCGTAGCCATCGCAATTGCATCCAAATCCACTGTGTCATCCATAAGTACATCTTTGCTATGCACCTTGAGGATGGCCACTCTTCCCTTAAGGTCAGGGCGGTCAACTATAACTCTTCTGTCAAATCGTCCCGGACGAAGAAGAGCCTTATCAAGCACATCAGGACGGTTTGTAGCTGCAAGTATAACCACTCCCTTTGACTTGGCATCGAAGCCGTCCATCTCAGCAAGAAGCTGGTTCAAGGTCTGTTCACGCTCATCATTGCCACCACCATACTTAGAATCCCTGCTCTTACCTATGGCATCTATCTCATCTATGAAAATGATACAAGGTGCCATACTATGTGCCTGCTTAAACAAATCTCTTACTCTTGAAGCACCCACACCTACGAACATTTCCACGAAGTCAGAGCCCGAAAGCGAGAAGAAAGGTACATTGGCCTCTCCTGCAACTGCCTTTGCAAGCAGGGTTTTACCTGTTCCCGGAGGTCCTACAAGGAGGGCACCCTTAGGAAGTTTGGCTCCTATTTCAGCATATTTCTTAGGATTGTGAAGAAAGTCAACCATTTCACGAAGTGAATCCTTGGCCTCATCCTCACCCAGCTACATCTGCAAAAGTAATGCCCGTGCGCTTCTCCACATAGACCTTGGCATTGCTCTTGCCTACTCCCATCATACCGCCCGCATTCTTTGAAAATGAACGGTAAATGAGGTACATAACCACCCAGATTCCTACAAGAGGAAGGATATAGATGGCAAAGAACTCCAGTATACCCTGAGAAGCATCTGCCACAGGGGAACTAACCTTAACATTAGCCTTAAGAAGTCTTTCAGCAAGGTCATTATCACCAATATAGCCTGTGTAATAAGTTGGCGTGTATATGTTGCCGGCTGAACCCTTAGGTGTGATTTCAATCTTACCCTGCTTAAGGACTACTGATTCCACCTTGCCGTCATCTATCATCTTAACAAACTCGTTATAGGTTATCTCTTTGTTGATTCCCTGCTTTAAAAGCTGCATTCCATAGATGAAGGTTAGAAATATGATTATTGTTGCTATTATGGTGATTATTCCGGCTTTTTTATTCATTCCCCCTCCGGAATTGTCATCACCTGGTTTTTTATTCTTATTCTCGTCCATTCAACTTCCTTTCCCATTTCATTCTTTGTTTATAGGATAAAAAGTGCCCAATATATTTGACACCCAAATCTTTATAAAAAACGAAGTGTTATTGCACAATTTCATTGTATGCAATTATATCTAAATACAATCAAAATTGCAAGCATTACACAATTAATTCACCAATTCTTACTTTCTGTTCTTCTCATAAATGAGGCCAAGTCCCTTTATTAAAAGTGAATCATCAACCACTATCTCCTTCTTGCAATAAGGCACAACCAGCTTTGCCAGCCCTCCCTGTTGCTATGGTTAAAAGCTCTCTTCCCATCTCTTCTTCGATTCTCTCAATCATTCCGTCTATCATTGCGGCATTGCCGTATATGGTTCCACTCTTCATACTGTCTATGGTATTGCTGCCTATAACCTTCTTCGGAGCTTCAAGGCTGATTCTTATAAGCTGGGAAGTACCACTTACAAGGGAGTTTAGAGCAGTTACAACACCGGGCATTATTGCACCGCCCATAAACTGTTTCTTTTCGTTTACATAACTGAAAGTTGTCGCCGTACCCATATCTATAATGATGAATGGAGGCTTGTACTCGTTAAGGGCAGCAACTGCGCCGGCTATAAGATCTGCCCCAAGCTGTGCGGGATTGTCAATAACTATATTTATTCCGCTTTTTACTCCAGGTCCCACTATGAGAGGAGCCTTGCCACATACCTTGTTAACCGCCTCGGCTATAGTGTCCGTAAGTTGCGGAACTACTGAGGAGATGATACAGCCCTCCACATCTGTAGGAGTTTTACCATAGAGTTCAAAAAGATTCTTAAACATAATGGCGTATTCAAGGCTGGTTTTACCCATATTGGTAGCAAGTCTCTCTTCAAAAATCAGCTCTTTTCCCTCAAGACAGCCCAGAACTATATTGCTGTTTCCCATATCTACTGCAAATATCATAAGTCTCTCCAATATATAATAATGAGGACAGGAACGCTCCTTTCGTCACGAACCTGCCCCACAAATTTTGGGTTTAATTTTCTTCTATAATGCTCTTTGCCTTGTCAGGATCGGCTGATACTGAAAGGTAAACATAGTTTCCTTTGCGGATAACAAAGGCATTCTCAAGACGCTTAAGCTCTTCAGGTACATAGTTCTTAAAGCTTGCCTTCTGAGTTTCAACTCTTTCATTAAGCTTAGTCTCAATCTCCTTAGCGGCCTCTTCATCATTTGCCTCAAAAGCAGCTATCTCTTCAGCAGTACCACCTGAACTTGATACATATATCTTCATAGCATTTATCTTATCCTGTGGAAGTCCCGGATAAATGATATCAATTGTCTCAGCTTCAGGCTCAGCAAGCTTATCATCATACTTTATTTCATTTAAAAGTCTGTCAGCCACCTTTGTTACATCAACTGCAGCGGCCTCACTGCTCTTTTGCCGATGAAGCCTTTGCAGTACTTGCAGCAGAGCTTGTCTTCTTTGCATCGCCGCTTCCTCCGCAACCATAGAGTACAGCGGAAGCTGTGAGTGTTACTATGGAAAGTGCTGCTAACATTTTGATTTTACTTGTTCTCTTTTTCATTTTCTTAACCTCATTCTTAATAATTCATATTTACAATATAAGCAAGTATTCTCTTGCAATATTCCCTATTCATATGTATTCCGTCAGGAGTTACATCGCCCGGAAGGAAGCCCTTGCTGTTTGATACTGCAGGAGAGTTATCCACATAAGTCTCGCCGTTATCCTCAGCCATCTTTTTGATTACCTTGTTGAACTTCTTCACATTCTTCATATTGAAAATCTTGTCTGCCTTTGACTTCTTCTCTGTTACAGGTAAGATGCCCTGAACAACCACCTCAGCATCAGGCTGGATTTTCTTGATAGCATCTATGGTCTTTTGATATTCATCCGCAAAGATATTGGTATATGGCCAGCCCAGTTCATTTATACCAAAGCAGATGTACACCTTTTTATACTGCTTATCTTTTAAGGCATCTATTACAGTTACAGCTTTTCCTGCCGCATTTTTAACTACCTTTTCAGTACGGGCATTTTTTACATTTAAACCTCTTCCGGCGAAGAAATCAGGGCTTTTAAGTCCTGCATTTATCTGGAGTCCCTGAGTCCTTGAATCTCCTATAAAAACTGCATCCTTATAGTACTCTTCCTGAGCTTCTTTAGTCGCTGTGACAAGCTTTTTGATATCGGTCTTTTCCTCTGTCTTCCCCTTTTTATCTGTCTTGGATGGGGCAGTCTTAGTATCTTCGTTTTCTTTGCTAGCATCACCGCTTGACGCATTGGAAGATGTCTGACTTGAAGATGTGGCACTGCTTGCCAAGGCATTTGAAGCAGTGGAGGAACTTCCATTCTCAGCTACATTTACGGCAGAGCCTGTGGCAGCCACACTTTTAGGATTATTTCCACTATCTCCGGTAAAAAGGCTTATAACTCCGTATGCTCCCATTATACCTGCAGCCATGATTGTGACAACAACTACGGCAACCAGACCTCTATGCTCATTTCCTTCTTTTTTTCTTCTATAAGAATTTTTTTGTTGTTTCTGTATGAATTACGACTCATTCCTACCTCATTTCAATCACCATTTACCTGCTACATCTGAGCATTTTTTTAGCACTCAGCAAAATGAGTATAAGTTCGGAAATATCAATTGTCAAGCGTATTTCACTTAATTTTTTTGTTTTTTTAAGATTTTTTTGTAAAAATATAATTAACTATTTTTTTGATATATATTCGTAATCTTCTTCATCTGCATTGGCTACAATTCCAAGTATCATTTCTTCCTGAGTACTGTCAAATTCTTTTTAACAGCCTGCTTCCCTTAAGACTAATACCATAACCGTCTGATGTAAGCCTGTCCCCATAGGAGCCGGTATCGTGAATTACCTCCGACACCTTCATAAAAAGTACCGCTTTTAGCAAATTCATCAAACTTTTCCTTATCAGCTACTATTACATTGATATCTTCTGCGGTAATCTTTGCAACCAGCCTCTGCGTGTTGGCTATTTCATTGCCCATGCCGGACTCTTTGAGGTAATAGCTGTCATCAATCTGGATTTCCTGCTTACCCTCATAAAGACCAAGCAGTTCTGTCATTTCTTTCCGAACCTCATCAGTCTTCACATCGCTCCAATAATCATTTACTACAGCGATAGAAACAACTACATCGGCTCTAGGGGCTAAGACAGTATACAAAAATGACACAACAAAACCTAGGACAATTATTCCTATAATCACCTTATTTCTGTAGTAATCATTGAAATAAGCAAACTTTTTCCTGTCTGCTCATTTTTCTTCCACTTATCGCTCTCACTCTCCTCAGTGCGGCGATTGTAGATGTAGGCTTCCTCATCCAAAACACTGTTTTTCTTCATAATTACTCTTCTATAAGCTTGAATTTTTTAAGCATAGCCTCAAGCTTATCCTGATTAATAGGCTTTCCAGCATAGGCTGTACAGCCGTTTTCAAATGCCTTGGTCACATGCCTGGTTTCACTGAGGGCAGTAGTCATAACTATTTTAATCCTGTCATCCTCAGAAACTCCCATTTTCTTCTTCTATCTTTCTGATAGTCTTAAGTGCCTGATGTCCCATCCATCTCAGGCATCATTATATCCAAACAGATAAGGTCATAAGGCTCGCCACATTCAACGGCCATTTTGTACGCTTCAACAGCTTCCTTACCATCTACTGTTACATCACATTCCCCATATTTCTCAAAAAATCTAAGCATGAACTTCCTACTCATGAAATCATCCTCTGCTATAAGTACTTTCATTTTTTTACCTCCAAGAATAAATATTGATTTGTATGTCAAGAAATAATGTGTACCTTTTGAAATTTTATGTTATCATAATGATAGATTAGTGTCAAATGTGAAAGTGTGGTTTTTTTATGAAAACTTATATTAAACTTACAAAACCGACTACGAAAGCGAGGTATCTATGGTTTCAGATAAAATGAAAAGTTTGCTGGCAGGAAGTTCTGTTATCAGGGCTATGTTTGAAGATGGCAAGAGACTGGCAAAGGAGTATGGAAGTGAAAATGTATATGACTTCAGCCTAGGCAACCCCTTCTCCTACCCTCCAGAAAAACTAAAGACTGTAATCAAGTCCTTAGTGGATGAGACTGAATCCTACCTTTCTTCACGGATATATGAATAATTCAGGATATGAGGCTGTCCGTGAAAAGATAGCTGCCTCCCTTAACAAGAGGTTTTGGAACTGACTTTTCATTTATGAATATAATAATGACTGTGGGCGCCGCAGGAGGCCTCAATGTAGCTTTTAAGACAATACTTAACCCCGGGGATGAGGTCATTACCTTTTCTCCTTATTTTAGCGAATACAGGCATTACACGGAGAACTTTTGGTGGAAAAGCTAGTAGCCCTTAAGCCAAATGACAGGAGGTGGCTTTAGACCTGATGCAGAGGAGCTAAAGAAGGGCTATCACCACCAATACCAAGGCTGTAATAATAAATTCTCCTAACAATCCTACAGGTGTAGTATATTCTGAGGAGGATATTAGAAACATAGTGAATGTTCTTAGAGAAAAGAGCTCAGAAATAGCTCATACTATCTTTCTTATCTCTGATGAGCCTTACAGGGAGCTGGTCTACGGCGGTGTAACTGTGCCTTATCTTACTAAATACTATGAAAACACCATGGTCTGCTACTCTTACAGCAAGTCACTCTCCCTCCCCGGCGAGCGTATAGGCTACCTCGTCATCCCTACTGAGATTGAAGATTTTTCTGACATGGTCGCTGCCGCAAATGTTGCTACTAGGATACTTGGCTTTGTAAATGCTCCGTCCCTTATGCAGCTTGCTATCGCAGAGTGTCTGGATGAAGGTGCTGATATATGCGTGTATGAAGAAAACAGGAATAAACTTATGAAGATGTTTGATGAAATCGGCTTTTCCTACATAAAGCCTGAAGGTGCTTTCTACCTTTTTATGAAAACGCCTGAGGATGATAAGTCCTTTGCTGAGAAGGCTAAGAAGGAGAGAATCCTCTTAGTTCCGGGCTCCGCCTTTGGCTGCCCGGGATATGCAAGGATAGCTTATTGTGTGGATACTAAGGTAATAGAGAGGTCTTATGAGGGGTTTAGGAGGCTTAGTGAGAGATATAGGGATAATATAAACTAACCTAGTTGACGCTTTGTTTACGAAAAATTAAGGTGGAATTCCACCTTTTTATTACGTGTTTATTTTAACATAGATTTGCGGGGGAGGCAATGGGGTGTGCAGGGTACAGATGCCTGCAAATCCAAACTTTTTGTCTTGATAGATTACATACGATAAATTTTTAGTGCAGGCGGGAATCCCATAATTTGAAAAGCTATCAATATTTAAATATAGCAGTTTCTGTACTACCTGTTTTTCGTGTTAGCATTTCTTAAACAATTCAGAATGCGTACCAAGTCGATAAAGCATCAAGACAAGCACATTGTCTTTAATTTCATAAATAAGTAGCCAATCTGGTTCAATGTGACATTCACGACTCCCCTTATATTGACCTGTCAAATAATGATCTCTATATTTTGCATCTAGCTTGCCCCCGATAGCTAAAATATCAATTACCTCAAACAGTTTATCCAAGTTTTTATTTTGCTTTTTTGCAAGCTTTAAGTCTCTTTTGAACTGGTTTGTAAACTGTACATCATACCTCATACTTCCAGTGCCTCCTTAAGGGCCTCAATACTGGAGTAGCGGGGAGTAGAAGGATCAGACATCATTCTCCTTCCTTCTTCAATCGCAGCCAATGTCACATCATTTGGAACATCCAACTTCAACTCAAATGGTATCCCATGTTCTCGTATAGCAGTTCTTAAGAACATATTTATGGCTGTTGTCATATTCAGCCCCAGCTCACTGAAAATTTCTTCTGCCTGCACTTTAATTTCTTTATCGGTTCTAATATTCAAATTTGTTGTCGCCATGTATAATGCCTCCTTTGTATATAGCATACCGAAATATTTGTCTTATGTCAATACGTTGTCATTATATAGTACAGTGAAATGACATAAATATTTTCTTGACTCTAAGAGTTCCATAAATTTCTACATTCAAGAGTAAAAAGAATGACTAGCCATAATCATTCGGTTAGTCACTCTTTTTAGTTACTATAATTTATCCTAGCTTGACTTACTGTATAAGCCCATTTCTTTTCATATATATGGGTTGAGTTGTCACCCCATCAATTGAATATAGCTTTACATTTCTCATATTTCCATCAAAATATCCCTCTTTGACGGCAGAAATCGTATGCTTCCCTTTCTCAGATACAACTTCAAAATAACCTGAATTATTGGTTTTTAAATTTGTATCATGCCCATCAACAAGAATTGAGGCGGATTCTATTGGATTACCTTCCTCATCAATAACCTTACCGCAAATAACATCATCACTAATTTCCTTTAATCCCGTAGCATTTAGTTCTATAACGGTCAAAGATAGCTTTGGTAATGAGTAATTAAAATCGTTGCCTAACCCATTAATACTCCTCTCTTCAATTTTTATCTTATCCGGTTCCAACCATGAATTTTCATCAAGAAAATCGTTTGAAGCCACTGTGTAAACCCTCCCATAACTTGAAACCTTGCAATTTTTAATGCTTATAGGAATTCTATAAGAATCGGTATCACTTCTATTCAAAAAGTGATATGTATATCTTGTTTCCCCTTTTATTGCGTGTAACTAGTTCGTCTAATAATTTGGCATTAGTTATTGCTGGTGTGTTACCTATTTGCAAACTCTTCATAGTTGGCGAATTTAGATGTGACATTATCTTCATTTCGCCTCTTTTATTGCTGTAAAGATTAAGAATATCATATGTTGGAGTGGTATAAAGCCCCTTTGTCCCAAATCTTATACAACTTCCATCCCAAAATTGAGCCAAACACGAATAGTCATTATGGTCTGTCATTCCTGGATAGCTCAGAAATACATTTAATAATCCCGCCACCTGTATTGCAGCTTCCATGCTCCTTGTTCTGTGCCTTAAAGAATGAAAATACATTGCATTATATTCTGTAACAGCTATTTTGATATCATATCCTATTTTTGGATATAAGCTTTTGTGCCTCGGTAATTCTTTCCTTAACAGAAATCGGAGAAAATACTGATGCTTTAAAGACGTCTGTGTCCGAATAACCAACAGGCAAATGCTGTGGAGAATAGTAGTGAATAGATATTCCATCCATCTTATTCCCCGCCTTATCTATTATTTTTTTGTTCCAGTCTTGGTTATAACTATTCCCATCACCGCCTTCTCCAATACAACAAATACTATTATCTATTTCCTTCATCTTAGTATAATATTCAATATAACCATCTGAAAATGTCTCTGCGTCTTCAGGATTGGGCACCCAAGAGCCCCACGTTTCATTTCCTATTTCCCAATATACAATTGAGTATGGATTGATAACTCCATTCTGAGCTCTCTTATTTCCCCATTTTGTCATAGCAGAGCCATTAACATATTCTACAAAAATCGGCTGCATAAAATGGGTCTTTAATAGCATAATTTACATTCAATACTGGCGAGATCGATAATTTACTGCATAAATCTAAAAATTCATCAATACCAACATCATTATTCATCCAACTCGCGTTCCATTGAGCAAAATATAAAGGGGCGCGTTTATCTCTCTCACCTATACCTCTATCCCAATAATACCAATCCGATATAATTCCTCCAGGCCACCTTAGTGAACCACACTTCAAATTCCGAAGTTTATCGACAAAATCTCTTCTCCAACCTCCATAAACTACATCAGATTCTTCTAAAGGCATGACTGATACTTGATCAACTTTACAATTCCCAACGCCACATACACCTATGAATAGTTTTGCATTTGAATCGGTTTTATTTGGTATTAGTGTAAAAGTATATTTTTTTCATCACGCTACTTAAATTCGAATTTTTTTTATTTGCATAAATATCTCTCTTGCTAAAGCCATTATCATCTGAAATAAGGGAAAAATCTACACCTGTTATTTCTCCTTCAGCCTTTATCCATGCACTAATTTCATATTTATGACCATCAATAATGTCTATACCTCTCTGGCTAATTCCTAATTTCCCATTGTTTGACTTGTCAACTTTAATATTACACAAATACCTTCCAGAAATAGCTTCCGAATCTTCATCCTGTACTACTGTTCCCCATGCATTAGTTCCATCAATTTCCCAATTGCTTATTTGATATCCATCAACATAATCCCACACCGTAGTGGTATCACCATATCCGTAAATAAATGCCCTGATTTCCTTATTTTCTAAATACGAATAATTATCCATCGTATAAACCGGCTCTCCATTACAGATAAATACCAAATCTCTTCTACCCTCTTTACTAGGATAAAGTTCGATTTCTAATCTAACCGGCAAATCAACTTTATTTCCAGTCCAAGATCCAGCTGGGGTAAAAATCTTTAAGTTCCCATTTTCTACACCATACTCTAGAAAATTGATAAAGTCGCCATGTGGTTCGCTTGTTGTCAGATGAAGTAGACCATTTAGTCCTATTACCCTGTCTAATTTTGCAACAAATTTAAATGGTTTTATATCACTATTTTCATACGACATTGTACCTACACCAAATCTTGAGCCTTCTTTTCCATGTATTTTACAAAATCCATCGTGAGAATCTACTATGCCAAATTCACCATGGTTTAGGGATGAAATTTCCCAATCATTTGGTAATGTTCCTCCTTCAAAATTGGGACCTGCTACATCCGTAAAATGTTCTTGCCTTAGCTTTATCCAATCCCACTTAGTTACAGAATTTCCATATCCATACAAAAATAACTTATAATCTTTCTCTTTAATCTCTTTGTTTTCCCATAAAGCATAGACCAGTTCATCATTACAGTAGAAACGGATGTTTCTACCATTAGCATAATATGGACTTGTTTCAACTCTCAAAGCGCAAGGAAACTGCACATTTTTCCCTTGCCAGTTTCCTACCCCACTCGCTGTGAATACTTTCAACACACCATCTTCTATACCAAATTCTACAAAATCTTGCATTTTATTCGTATCATTGTCTGATATATGTAGTAGTCCGTTCATGCCCGAAATACTATCTATTTTGGCTTCTATATAGGTCCAGTTAGTAGAAGAGTTATGTATTGTATTTGACATTAACCCGTATCTTTTACTGTTCTTACCATCAATAATAACTTTACTTTCTTGATAATTTACACTACCTCTATCCTTTCCATCAATTGTATCTTCGATAAGATTATATGATTTAACATCAAAAATCCTCATATACATTCCCGAAATAAACTGATATTGTATCCCATATAGTTTTCCCTAGTCCCCATCCATATAAAAAAATACGTTAAACTTTTTCTCCAAGTCCTTTAAACCCTTGAACACTATATACTATTTGATCATTAAGTAAAAAGGAAATATCTCTCATTGCCTTTTTAAATGGCTCACACATATTTTTTTATTGTAGCAGGAAGTAGTGTTTCCTCTCCAACAAAGGTTTCTATTCCATCTCCAAACACTTTTATCCTTCCGTCATCAACTCCAAACTCTATATTATTAGTAAAAACCTTCAGAATTATTCGGAATAAGTGATAACATTGCATTTTTGCCTGTGCACTCTAATATATCTACCTTTATTATTATATCAGCATTATTTTTTTGTTATATATTGATCTTGATAATGCACCAAAGCGAGCATCACTAACTCCTGTTAGAGTCATATGTGAATCGTTAACCACACACTCCCCACTTAAATTTGAACCGAATGTTTTCGTAGTCCATTTACTATGATTAAGTGTATCATCTGAAAAGTTATCATATAATGGTGAAGAGAATTCTCCGAACACATCTGTCTCAAAGTTACGATTTGTAACTTTCTGTGCCCAGGCACCATTCATATAGTCGCTTGCCCACTCAAACATATTACCCAAGATACTTTTGCCATAGATACCTTCATCTTTTGAAGCATCGATTTGAAGTGATGGCGTTTCTGGAATATTCTTATTATCATTTTTTTGATAGCATAACGTTATAACAACTCTCGTTAATCTCTGATGCCTTAACACAATATATTGGCATAGATGTTAATGTAATGCTCATAATGCATATTAATTTCAAAATTGCTTTGATGTTCATTATTCTCCCCCTCACTTATTATACAAAATTAATCTTATATATAGAGTGTGGTAATAAGCTAATTCCATCACCACTTCCGGCTACTCTAACCCTCTCTATATTATATTCATTATCCATTATGTTTTTTTATGTATGTCATCCGCCCAAATATACTCAAAAAAATTTAATTTTTTTGTTTGGCATTTCAAGTAAGTATGATTCATTTAGACTCCTATTTACCGCAAATACCACTAATTCACCAGATTTATTCAAGCAACTTAAAAATATCTACATATTGGATATTCTTCATCGCTTCAAGATTACCTGTTTTGAATGTTTCAAATTTGTCACATTCATATTTACTTTCTAATATCCATTCGATTTCAGCTTCTAAATATAACTTCAATAATTCATATGACAACGTTTTAAGTGCTTTTTCCATTATTGCTTCTGATTATTCCACCTGCCCAACCATTGATTAAATCAGAAATAATACACATATTCAATACATTGATATTTCTTAAAAACATATTAATTGAACAACTGTTGGATATCGCCGATTCTAGACTCTGCTCTCTGTCAGAATTATCCATATCACCATAATTGCAATTCCATTCTGTTACAGCAATAGGCACTTTTAATTGTGTTTTCTCCATTGAGTCACTAGTTAGTTTGATTACTCTATTGAATTTTTCCGCGGCTGATACCACGGAATAATACATCTGCTTATCATCTACTTTTAACGTTTCTACTAGTGGCGCATAAAAAGTGCATTGATAAAGCATCAACATACCCCTTCCCGCGAGATAATACGGTTTCGTTCCAACTCTGTTCAAGACTTCCACCATCACCGCCACAGGCCAGAAGAAATATTTCCGGATCCTTTTTCCTCATCTCTTTAGCAAAAAAGTAAATATTTTTTTAATGTATTCATCAGCACTACAATGTCCAATCTCCCAATTCCCAAAAGCTTCATTGCCAATTTCCCAATATTTAATACCATACGGTTCTTTATGCCCGTTTTCAGCTCTCATCTTCCCATATTTTGTTTTATCATCTCCATTACAATATTCAACCCAATTTGCAGCATCTTGTGGTGTTGATGAGCCAAAATTTACACAAATCAATGGCTCAGCTCCAGTTTCCCTGCATAATTTAACATATTCATCAGTTCCAAAGTTGTTATTTTCTATTCCACCCCAATGTTTATTCACAGTGCATAGCCTTAAGTCCCTGTCTCCTATTCCATCCTCCCAAAAATAGCAATCTGCAACACAGCCACCTGGAAATCTCATCACCGCAGGTGAAAGTTCTTTAACTTTAAACAACACATCATTCCATATGCCATCTCTAGCACATTGAGGCATTAGTGAGGCCTGATCTAGCCATATTTCACTCTTTTCAGTTGTATAGAAGCATATACTAACTGCAGCACTAGTATAATCATTATAAAAAAATCAAATTCTACTTTTTGCCACCTACCCGGAAGTAATTCATATGAATCTATAAAAAAATTACACTATCATTATAAACTTTTATAAATAGATTTACTTTTTTTATCGCAATACGCCCACACATAGCCTTTATACTGTTCTCCTTTATTTATCCATATATATCTTTGTTTTAATACCTGCTTCATCATCCGCATTATTAACAATGTGAACTGAATACATTGGCGCATAAGTCCTGTCTTTATCTAATTCGCAAATAATATTCATTCCAAACTTTTCCCATGGAAAGAAAGTTACTTCACTTAAAGAATTTATGTTTTCAAAACTTCTTGCTTTTAATAGCTGAGCCCATAGACCAGGATCAATACAGTCATGCATGTATTCTAAAAAATGTCCAAAAAACTTATTAGGCACTTGTCCTATCCGATTTCCTTCATACACATTTTAATACTATTTTCTTCATAACTTTACCCTTTCATCCCTGTCATTGCAATACCTTGGACAAATACTTTTTGTGCTAAGCAATAGAATACAAAAATTGGTATCAATGCCAAAACAGCTCCTGCCATAAGAATTCCATATTCTACTACATGAGTGCCCATAAAAGATGCTAACCCAGCTGATAAAGTCTTCATTTCTGGTTTAGTCGCTATAATTAGTGGGTATAAAAGATCGTTCCAATTATACATAAAATGAAAAAAATAATAAGCGTAATCAATGCCGGTTTACATAACGGCAACATAATTATTCTATAAATTTGAAATTCGTTACATCCATCAATTCTAGCTGCTTCCTCCAGTCCTTTAGGGAAGGGAAACAAAAAAACTGCCTTAACATAAAGATACCGAATGCATTCGTTGCCCTTGGCAAGATAAGTCCCCAATAAGTATTTAGCATTTTAAAATGATACAATTCTGAATAAAGAGGTACCATTATTACTTGAAATGGTATCATCAGTGTTAAAAAGTACCAAGATAAACAACAAGTTTCTTCCTTTAAACCTCATTCTCGCAAATGAATATCCCTGCCATACTATCCAAAAAAATATTGAGCACATCGTTACAAATCCTGCAAATATTAATGTGTTTTTTTATAATATGCCAAAAAGGAATTCGACTCCAAATATTAACATAATTATCTAATGTATAATTACCCGAAAATAATATTGGAGGAAAAACTTCTATATCTGATTCATTTTTTTGAAAACGATGTAATAAGCATCCATAAAAATGGATAAATCATAATAAATACTCCAATCATTAAAACTACTACAGCAATAATATTTGTTACTTTAACTTTATTTTTCATCGTTGTCAGTCCTTCCTATAATAACGTTTCATCTTATCTAAGCTCGTTTTCATTGCGTTTCATTACTCTAAATAAAGGAACTGAAGCAATCAATGTTATAGCTAAAAGCATTGTTGCTATGGCTGATGCATATCCCATATTTGACTTCTCAAATGCATTTGAATATACATATTGTACCAACGTTTCAGTAGAAAACAGGGGGCCCCCTTTAGTTATTACATATACTTGATCAAACACTTGGAAGGAAGAGATTACAGAATCAACTGTAACAAAGGTTAATGTCGGCATAAGCATCGGGATAGTAATGTATTTTAGGTTATTGAAAGGTGTTGCACCATCTATTCTAGCAGCCTCATAATAAGTTTCTGAAATACTTTCAAGTCCGGCAATTAAAATAATCATTTTAAAACCTAAGTTTTTCCAAATTCCTATCAGTATCATAGTTGGCATCGCCCATAGTCGTACTGTTTAGTAGATTTGGAATATTAATCCCGATTTTTTTCTAAACCAGTATAAATATATTCCATAATCATTATTAATCAAAAAAATGACCATAAAATTGCCACTATAGTCATCGATGCTATTGCCGGCAAAAAGTAAACTGAACGCACAAAAAAATTCTAAATCTACTCTGTTTTTGTAACAGTATTCCTGAAATAAGTGCAATAATAACTTGTAAAGGAACTATGCAAATCGTATAGAATACAGTATTTTTAAGTGCATTCCAAAAATCTAGAATCATTGATTAACTTCAAATAATTCCCAATACCTATAAACTTTGTGTCTGTGAACATCATATTAAAAGTTTTCGTACTATATATAAAAAGACATAATAAGCGGTAAAAAAACAAATACAGCTAATACTATCATAGAAGGCAAAATGAATAAAATACCTGCTATTCTTTGTTTTTAAAAAGTATTTTCCGAAATTACTATTTGTCTTAATTTTTCATAGCTGGTCTCCTTTTTATAAAAATAACAGAGAAATGCAATTTCTCTGTTATTTTTAGTATATCAAATTACTTTAGTAACTCATCCATTTTACTTGATGCCTCGTTCAAGGTTTCTTCTATATTAGCTCCTTCCAATAATATTTTTTTCAATTGCAGGAGTAATAACATCTGTATCTATCTCATTAAAGTTCGTAAGCTGCTGAAGATAAAAATGTGCATATTTTACTTGTTCACTAAATAAAGCTACTGCCTTATTATCTTTTAACCTATCATCTTTCGCTGCATCTAAGTTAGATACTGGATAACCAACACTACCTGACCACTCTACCTGAGCATCAGGACTCTGCCAGTATGCAAAAAAGTCATAGATTGCTTCTTTCTTATCATCAGAAGCACTTGAAGTCATATACATACCTACTCCCTGTGCAAGCGTTGCTTTTCCAGCTGGACCTGCAGGCACTCCGGCCATACCATAATTCAATCCCGCTGCATCGAAGATGCCTGCTGCCCAAGGCCCGCAGAAATACATTCCAAGTTTTCCTGTTGAAAAAAGTGTATCAATTTCGGCACCTGTGCAAGTCTCAGGCCCTATTTTATTATTTCTTATTAAGTCTGACCATCTCTTTATAGTGTCGATATTTTTCTTTTACTATTGAGTACCGACTTTCCGTCTTTTTATAAAGTCTCCTCCACCTGCCCAAATCATTATTGGCCACATCTGTATAGTATTATTTGTTGCCATACCAAAACCATATTGATGTTCACCATTTATATCTTTCGTCATTTTTTTAATGCCGCGCTTTCTAAATCATCCCAAGTCCATGAGTCACTCGGATATTCCACTCCTGCTTTATCAAAAAAATATCTTTATTATAATACAAAAACTAATGAGGCAATATTTACAGGAACTCCATAATAATTCCCTTTGTACTGAAGATTATCATTAAATACCTCAGGAATTTTTAGAACTATCTACTTTATTACTAGAATATAAATCATCTATTTTTTTATTGCACCTGATTCTGCATAACTACCAATTCTTTCTGTTGCAAATGCAGTAATGTCTGGTCCTTCTCCAACTGGCAAAGATGTTGCAAGTTGTTGGTACAATGTATCCCAAGAAACTCTTTTCCATTTGAACTTCTACATTTAGTTTGTTTGACGCATTGTATTCATCAACAATCTTTTGCATTACTTCACCGTCTGTTCCAGTAAAGCCGTTCCAATATTTTATCACAATTTTACCACTGGTATCAGACTTAAATCCGGATGAACTCACAGACACCTTTTTTTCACTATTAGCACTCGTACTATTGCTTTTTGTAGATTCAAATTTTGAACCACAAGCGACAAGACTTATACTGACCGTTACTCCCAATAATAACGACATTAATTTTTTTCATACCTTTTTTTCCTCCGTTTTTTTCTTTTTATAATAAACAATGTGGGATATCTCCACATATTGTTTCCAAAATTGTATAATCTAGGTATATAATATCCAACCTTCCTTCACTAATTAGCTTTATAGATTCTGGAATTATATGGTTTTTTTCTTCAAGCCATTCTTCCCCTTTCTTGATTTTTATCCAATTATCAAAAAACATAACTCCTATTCTTTGCCAATAATCACCTTCCTCTATTTCTATTTTCTTTTCTTCTCCAGCATTAGTCGTAATTATTATCTGTGACTTATTAACAGTAGATTTAAAGCAGCCCTCAATATAAAATGATTCTTTTTACAGGAAGCTTATACTCATACTCACATTCGACCATGGTTACTCCTTCTTCATTATTCTTACGCCTTTTTAAAAATAACTCTCATTCAGTAATTCAATGTTTGGCTTAGGAAAAATTTTTAGGGGTTCATTTCCTGTCGGAGCATTGCTTTTTAGTATTTTCCCTTCTCTCCATATTCTGTCCATAAACAAAACTCTATCCTCATCATCATTTACACCAATGTCCATTCTTCCATGGTAAACAATTATTGGAGTTATATGATCTGGTGCTTGTGTTATACTGTTATGTCCGGGTCCCTTAACCTGTTTGCTTGCACTTACAAATGGTTTGCCATCCGTTGCAAATGGACTCTTATAGTATTTATTATCTGTTTGATCTTCCCACGCATAATTGATAAAATAATTGGAACTCGTGTATGCATTACCACTATACATAAGCCACCCACTCTCACCATCCGATAAATAAAATGGGCCTTCTAACGTATGCCAATCTTTTCCATCTCCAAATCTATTTCTTTTAAAAATCTCACGATCAATACTTGGATAAAGAACAGGGTGGCCCATTTCTAAGAGTTCAACCGGTGTCTTGAGCTCATCCATCCATATCGTTGTTCCTATCCTGCCGTTTATCGGATTTTTCCTCAATATTAGCCGCATAAAAAATGAGCATCTTATCATTTTTTTAATAACAACGTGTGGATCAATACAAAATTCTTTCTTTAGTATTACACATTCTTCAAATGGCCCCAAAGGGTCATTGCTAGTCACAACTTTTAGAAAGTGTTTATGGTCATCTGATTCACCTTTTAATAAGGATGAATAGTACATATAAAATGTACCTCTTATTTCGATAATACAAGGTCCCCAGTAACTATGTTCTTCACCACTAGAGTAAGCATATCCACAATCTGTAAACTTACGTAAGTCTTTTGAACATCTAACTTTAATGCCACCTTCACCTGAACAATAGCAATAATATTTATTTTTCCAACGAAATACAAACGGGTCAGGACAAATAAACATTTCCTGCTTTTTACCATTGCTTTTTTTGTAATTCATCAATTATCATCAGCATATTCCTCTATTCTTTACATCACCGTTATACTTTTGTAACGTTACGAATTTGAGATCAAAATATAAAGAATGTAGTAAACGTATATCTACAAACTTTTCCTTTTTAACTATTTTTACACTCTATAAGATATTCTGCTTTACACTCTCTATCGCTTTTATTATTGATCTGAGATATCAAAAGTTCCATGGCTTTTCTACCCTTTTCAAAGAATGGTTGATGTACTGTTGTTAGAATATTTTTCCCAGTATTAGGTACAATATCATCAAATCCTGTAATACATACTTGCTCAGGAACCTTTATTTTCATATCCTTTAATATATCAATAATAGTATATGCTAGAATATCATTCCAACAAATAAAAACAAGTAACACCATTATCTATACTCTTTTTCTACTGTTTTGACAATACTACCTCTATCATATCCACAAGCAGTAACCTTAACTTCGTTAATTCCAGTTTCACTTAGCGCATCACTAAACCCTAAGCTTCTAAGCTTTTCCTCTTCTGTAATAAGTTGATATGTTAAATATTCTAATTCTCTATGGCCTTTGCTTACTGCTAGTTTTGTTATGTCATAAATTCCTTTCCTTCCATCACAATTTATTTGGACAATATTCTTGTCTGAGTGTGATGATATAAGCACTCCACATGACTTACTCTCAACAAAAATATTGTAAATATCTATCTGGCAGATTTCCCAATAGCAAAAAAACCATCACTTACTCTGTTGTTAAAAATTGATTTTATAATATTTGTCGAATTTTCTTTACTGTCAACTAATTTCACCAGCACGTCATAGTGTCTTGACCTAGCCTCAGCAAGTATTCCAAAAAACTCACCAGTAAATGTATTCTCACTTTCTATTGCCTCATTTGTGATTACCGTAATAGTATTCGTTTTCCCATTGCGAAAACTTTGTGCAAGTTTATTAGGAATATAGTTCAATTCTTTAGCTGCTTTTAATACACGTTCTCTTGTCTTTTCTTTAACTTCTGAGCGCCCATTTAATGCATATGAAGCCGTTGTTGGAGAAACTCCTGCTTTTTTTGCAACTTCTGTAATAGTTACCATTTGTTATTATCACCTTTCGTAACGTTACGTTTTATTTTAAATTAGCACTTTTTCAACAATCTTGTCAAGGGATTAAATAATTTTTTTAGATTTTTTTATTTACAGTTTGTTCGTAGCTTCACACATCTGATTATATTTTTACCCGCAAAAAAACGTCTTATTAATTTCGATGCCAACTTATCAAATCAAACAGAATTTCATATTCCTGCTTACCTGTTGCCACATATAAAAATACATCATATAATTTTTATCTTCAGTGTTTTGCTTTATTCAGGTGGCAAACTTAAAGTTGTAAGGCTAATGTTCTGTTTTATCTTACTAAGTTACGCTCCACCTCTTTATACTGCTCATAGTCTTAGCTGCTTTGCAATGCAATAGTTGGTATTTTCTCTCTACTTTCCGCAGTCGCCTTCTCCAAAATATCCTTCCACATTTTTGTAGAATATCCTGCATTTTTCATTTGTAAATGCCTGAATAATGCCGTTTGTAGCCCATAAAACAGGACTTTGAAAAATTCCTTTCCTCAAATTCAATATCACTGCGATAAAAGGTATTTTTGTTCTAATTTTCCCTCCCGAAATACCTCATTTTGTTTAGTTTGAGTAAGCAGATTATAGCTCTAATTTTTTGATTGTGTTTAAATCCTTTGTAACTATCGCTGTATCAAATCTTACTTCAAATAAAATCAAGGATTCCCCTGCATATTCAATAGTATCTTTATAGCCTGGAATTTTTAGCAATAAATTGCTCTGCAACATCAAAAAATTGTTTTTGGAACTTTTTTTGGCCATCCCCTTAGCTTTTATATGTTCATTTCCTGAGTGAGGAATTGTAGTAAATGCCACATAAGGATTTGAATTTATTTCCTTGATTTTATCGTTTCCCTTAAAAGAAGAAAAGTAAAGTATATTTTCAGCTGGCTCAAAATAAAAATTTACTATTCTCACATTAGGAATATTATCTACAGATGTTGCTAAGGCTATCTCTGTTTGTTCAGCCATGATTTTTAAAAATTCTGTTTTTATGTTCATTTAAGAAGTCCTCCTCTTTTGCTATTGCCAATTATAATTATGCACTAACTATAACAACAACACGAAAAAAATCTTTAGAGCTACTCAATTGTGCCGACAGTGTCGGCACAATTGCAACATCCTTTAGTTTAAGATGTCTTCTGACTACCATTAAGCTGGATAGTAATGTGCTATTTTATCTTACAAAGTCTCACCCCGATTTTGCATTATAATAATCCACTTACCAGCTTTATTGCCACCCCTACGTTCTATGACATTCTTCTCTTTTAATGCTTTAAGCATTTTTCTAATGTATCCATCAGAGTATCCACTTATCGCAACCAATTCTCTTATCGTAATACTGGAATTTTTGCTTATATAATTGATAACACGTTGTTCCGCCTCATTAATACTGATTTCATTATCAACATCTATTCCTATAATACTATTTTTTTCATAGTTAAAAGGAATAGTGACATTAATATAATTATCCATGATATCAAAAGCCTGTTTCCCATAATTATTGATTATGATAGGTACGCCATGTCCGGTTTGTTCCACATACCCTAATTGCCCAAATATCTTTTGAAGTTTGGAATTCACCGGTTTACTTATCCCTTTGTAAAACTCCTCCTTATTCAAATCTACCGGTAGTCCTCCCGTAGATATTATTTCTATTCTGTCAGAAAAAATATAAACTGCCGGCGGATTCCCTTTGTCCCATTTAGTATGAATACAGGCATTTTGCCAGGCCTCTTTAAAGCTGGACATGTCAAATAATTTTTCTTCTGTCCGCCTATGATTTCCCATCGTAACCTTAGTTTCATTAATAGATTCCATATAATCCAACACTTTGTCTATTGCTGTAACAAGGGATGTTCCTCCATACTCATTTCTCTTTATAAGATCCATTTTATCTTTTCCCGCAAATGTAACGACTTTTATCGAAATATCATTTTCGTCAGCAAGTAAGAATGCCATCATGTTATATTTTCCGTCTCCATTCTTCAGCCCTGTATTATCTTCAAAGTTTGCCTGTTCAACTGTCAGACCAGCTGTTACATATGCAATTTTAAGTTTATTAAATGTAAGCGCCTGTACCGGTGACGGAATCAACGTCAAAATATCTGATGAGGATTGCCTGTCCATCAACTCTTTTAGTGCGGTTGGGCTTAATTCTCTATCTTCATCTGCAGATCGCATATAGTAACGTCCGTATGCCGAGTATGGTTTTTCTGAACCACGCACTTCGATTTTTATTACGTTCTTGTCATCAACTAATTCATGTTCTATGGTTGGTATAACCTGTGGCTTAATAAAATTTGCTATTGACTGGGATATTTCTCTAAGTGTTCTGTCTCCAATTTGCTGACCAACAACATCCCCATTGTCCTTAACTCCAAAATACAAAAACTCCATAGCCGTTCTTATTGAGCATAGAAGCCAATGAAGTTATTCCTTCTCTGAGTTCACCAGTCGTTTTCTTAAATTCTATTTTTTTCTGTCTCTACTCCTATATTCATAGCTTCACATCTCCTAAGCACGTTATTCTCATTGAAAAAGTTTTTTTCTCATTTTGCTATGTTACTCTCTACTACAATTAATTATACTCTATTGTTTTCTTTTTTTGCTACTTTATTTGCTACTTTATTCGCTACTTTATTTGCTACTTTATTTGCTACTTTATTTTGCTACTTTGTGATTCAGCTTAAAAAGGCATAAATGGCGTGGAGATACCATCAGTTTACTTGCCAACTTGTAAACCTGTTTTATCTCTTTACTTTCTAATTTCCACCTATCAAGCTCAAGTTTAATCAACTCTGGAAATTTCTTACTAATATCCCTTAAAGCATTTCCAACTGATTTCCTAACATATTCGCTTGCATCTTCTTTTAAGTTTGCAATTCTTTCTATAGCTTCATTCGGATTTTCCTTGAAATATGGTCTACTCGTCCATATTCTTAGTCCCTCCGTTACGGCTCTCCTTGTATTAGGATTATTGTTTTTTTAACCATTCATCAATTGTTGGAAGTGCTTTTTTTCATATCCTATTTTCTTACAAAAATTCATCAAATGCCTTTGCCAATACTTCCTGAACTCTCCAATTGTCATCTTTGGAAACTTCATCTCTCATAAATGCCAGAACATCATTTTGTTCTGATAAATATCCAAAAAGAAATACACCATACATCCTTACTTGATATGTGTCAGATTTATATGCTAAAAAAATGCCAAGCTCTTAGCATATTCATTATCATTAGATTTATAATCAGTTAAGGCTCTTTTTCTCTTCCTCTTTGAAACCATTTTCTATCAGAGAAAATTCCTTTTCTAAACTCGCAATATATTCTTCCAAGTACGCTTGCCTCCTTTTCGTGCATATACTCACAATTACTTCTTATCTAGTTTTGATGTCCTCTAACCCAATCAAGCAGGTCTTCATATTCCTGCTTACCTGCTGCCACATCTAAAATCACCTCATACAATTCTTTTTGTGTGTACGAAAGTTCAACACCATTTAGCGCAAGAAGCACTAACATCGCATGGGCTCCTATTCTTTTATTTCCATCAACCATACAATGGTTTTTAATGAGCCCATATCCTAATCTTACCGCCTTCTCCTGAATTGATGGATACAACTCTATACCTCCAAAAGACTGAAAAGGAGTCTCTATCGCTGATTCTAGAAGATTATTGTCCCTAACTCCATCACTTCCTCCCGTCTCTTTTATCAGATGAGAGTGCAAGATAAGAATTTGCTCTTTACTTAATCTTATCATTTAGCCAGTACCTCATACGCTTCTTTGTTTTGAGCTATCAGCTTCTTTTGAGATACTAAGCACATCATCATCAGATGCGACAATATCCGCATTAGCCTTACTAAAATCTATAACAAGATATCTTGGAACATTATTTTTTAAGATTACAGCCGAACCTTTCTCATCTACCAGTCTTGCTACCTTAGAAAAATTCTGATTTGCTTCAGAAATTGACACCATTGTATTTTGTATCTATAGTCATATGAATACCCTGCATAATGATCGCCTAAGAGGTTCATTACGCATTTTCCTTTCTTGTTTGTTTTCAATTAGTATACATAAATTATAGGATATTTTCAACCTATTTTTTTGATAGTATAAATTATATTGCGTATCAAAAGAATATTCTTCGTGATTCTGAAGCTAATGAATTTACTAAGTCTCAAACATAATGAACCATTATATTTTACAGCTTCCTATTTTGCAAAAAAATCAGGCGGAATTCCACCTGATTTTTTTACTATTCTTCTTTTTTTCATCATAGCCCTTAGTAGTATGTGATGATTAATTATACCAAATTAAACAGTTTATTTCATTAGCTATTTTTTTCTTCTTTAATCAGTGAAACCATATAATAACCGGCCTTGGGATACCACCTACCAGCATATACTGCTTAATTTATTTGATTATACGCAAGATAACATTGTGCGATTTTTGATTATGCGCAGTTATCTTCTGCTATACCCTTATCGGCTTTATTGCCACCCCTACATTCTATGACACTCTTTTCTTTTTTGCTACTTTATTTGCTACTTTATTTGCTACTTTATTTGCTACTTTATTTGCTACTTTATTTGCTACTTTATTTGCTACTTTTCTTACAAAAATTTATGATATCAGCTCCGAATGATAAATTCTAAGCGAGCGCATTAGGCGAAGCGAAGCGGATGCCGGAGCGAGTCTGAAATGTTATCATTCGGAGCGTCACTTAGGCTAGTTTATATAATACGACAACTTAGAATTTACTTCAAAAAATTCAATCATTAGACATCCACACCTTCCTGAGTACGAAAAAAACAGGTGGAATTCCCCCTGAATTTTTCGTATTATAAGTTTTATATTTTACCCTATTGATATGTACTCTCTTCCGCAACTAAAGGGAGGCTTTCCATCATTTGACCAGTATATGTATTAACTTTTTTTCATCTTTATCAAAAACTATAATTATCAGTCCAAAAGCTCACACTGCATCATGACTGTTTGCACTGCATCATCCATTCCTTCTGGTGGGTATTTATGTTTTTTCAAAAGTTTTTTGATAAGCATACGCATTTTGGCTCGTGCAGATTCACGCCTCTGCCAGTCGATAGTTTTATTCTTTCTAAGTGTATCTGCTAATTCTTTTGTTATTGCAATCAACTCTTCATTTTCATAAAAGTCTTTAATTGCCTGAGGTTTTGTCAATGCGTCATAGAATGCAAGTTCGTCAGCAGTTAGTCCAAGTTTTTCTCCCTCTTTTTGAGCCTCTGCTATCTGTTTTGCCAGTTTCAACATCTCCTCAATAACTTCTTCGTTGGTTAACATCCCATTAAGATAAGCATTAATGGAGCGTTGCATGATTTCACTGAACTTCTCAGACTTAACCACATTAGTTCTTCTATAGACGAAAACCTGTTCTGCAATCAGCTTTTTCAGGAGCTCAACTGCTAAATTCTTTTCCTTCATATTGGCTACTTCTTGCAGAAATTTTGGATCAAATAATGAAAACTGCTCTTTAATGTCGGAGAATAAGTTTATAACTCCCTCACTCTTGATGCTTTGTTTCAAAAGCTCATTTATCCTTGCATTTATTTCAGGCAACGAGATATTCTTACCCATTCCAGTATTAGTAAGCCTTATCACAAGAACTCTAACTGTCTCAAAAAATGCAGCTTCAAATCTACTGTTTTCGTCAACCATAGATGAACAAAGCGAAAGTGCCTGATGGAGCATAAGCGCTTCTTTTACAAAAGAATCTCTATCATCTACTTTTTCTCTGGCTATTATAAAGTTCACCGCTCCACTTATAGTTTTAGCTCTTTCAAGCTCTGTACCATTTTTAAATTTAGAATAATCATATCCATGAAAACTTATCTCGGCACACAGATAATTTCTCTAAAAAAACTTAGGATATGCAACCTTTGCGACATCTGTATCGCCATAGTTCTTTTTATCACGAGATGTATAGTCATTCATTGCTCTCTTCAAGGCAGAGGCAATTCCAACATAATCTACAACAAGACCACCTTCTTTATCACGAAATACACGATTTACACGGGCAATTGCCTGCATAAGGTTATGTCCTGACATAGGCTTATACACATACATAGTAGCAAGTGATGGAACATCAAACCCAGTAAGCCACATATCTACAACAATTGCAATCTTCATAGGACTGTCATTATCTTTGAATCTCTTTTGCAAGCTCGTTCTTATGATGCTTATTACCTATAATTTTTGTACCATTCCTCCGGATCGTTGTTTCCTGATGTCATTACTACTCCAACTTTTTCATCCCAATCCGGGTGGATTTCCAAAATTTTCTTATAAATCTTCATCGCAATGGGACGCGAATACGCTACAATCATTGCTTTTCCTGTAAGCAGATTCTCTCTGTTATTCTCATAGTGGTCTAGAATATCACCAACAAGCGAATTGATAGTATTATCATTTCCAAGAACTGCTTCTAACTGTCCTAATTCCTTCTTGCTCTTTTCAATAACCTCTGCCTTAGCGTCAAGAGCCATTAAATCATATTCATTGTCTATCAGCTTAAGAGTTTCTTGATCAAGATTTAATTTAATTACACGACTCTCGTAATAAACCGGACGTGTTGCACCATCTTCAACTGCTTGTGTCATATCGTAGATATCGATATAATCTCCAAAAACCTCACGAGTACTGCGGTCTTTTGAGGAAATAGGTGTACCTGTAAATCCAATATATGTTGCGTTTGGAAGAGTGTTACGAATTATCCTTGCAGTGCCAATTACTCTCTTTGCAATGTCATCACCATATTCGTTCTTAGTAATTTTTATCTTTTCAGCAAGCCCATACTGTCCTCTATGTGCTTCATCAGCCATAACTATAATATTGCGGCGTTCAGACAGAGGTTCGTCAGACTCTTCAAACTTCTGCATAGTAGTAAAAAAATAATGCCATTTGCCTGTCTTCCTGCGAGCAGTGTTTTCAGATTTTTCTCTACTTTCTGCTTGAACCGGTTCCTGTCTCAAAAAGTCCTTGCACTTTGCAAACTGACCATAAAGCTGATCATCAAGATCATTTCTATCTGTGAGAACTACTACAGTAGGACTTTCCAATGCTTCTTGTAATAAATGCGCATAAAATACCATAGAAAGAGACTTACCACTCCCTTGAGTATGCCAAAAAACACCACCCTTACCATCAGTAACAGTTGCCTTTTTCGTCGATTCTATAGCCTTTCTTACGGCAAAAATACTGATGATATCCTGCAAGAATTTTGAAAATATCAATACCTTCATTTGAAAAGCAAATAAAGTTTTTAATTATATCCAGCAGTCTATCCTTTTGAAATATACCCTCAAAAAAAGTGTCAAATTGAGCATATTGAGTGTTCTCATAATTACCATCTATAGTTTTCCACTCCATAAACCTATCTTCGCCTGAAGTGATAGTGCCTGCTTTAGATGTCAGCTGGTCACTCATAACACAGATGGCATTATAAACGAACATGGACGGAATTTCATGCATATAATTACGAATTTGTCTATAAGCTTCAGATACATCCGTTTCTTCACGAGAGGGTGATTTAAGTTCAACTAAGACAATCGGCAAACCATTAAGAAACAAAATAATATCCGGACGCTTGTTACTATTCTCAATATAAGTCCACTGATTTGCTACTATAAACGAGTTTTGGTCAGGATTCTTATAGTCTGCAAGATAAACAATTACAGAACGCTCCTCACCATCAACAAAATACCTAACAGGTATACCATTTTGCAAATATTCCATGAATACAGAGTTCTTCTGCACAAGCTCTCCATTTTCAAAGTTTTTGAGCTTGTATAATGCTTCCTGAATAGCATCATTAGATAAACCTCTATTTAAACGATATAAAGATTCAACAAGGACTTCTTCATATAGCGGACTATAAAAGTCTCTTTCAACATCTGGACCATATACATAGTCGTAACCTAAATCGTTTCTAAATAGCTCTATTGCCGAATTTTCATAATCAGCTTCTGTGTAAAATGCAGGCATATCTTCCTCCTAACTTATTCATTTTCTCGTTCAAAATGAATTCTCCATAGTTTCTCAATATCACTATAATTAGCGTTCTCAGTTTTAGGAGTGTTTGTATCTCCCACACGAGTATATATTTTATAACTATATACTCCTTTATACTCTTTTGTTAAGAAGAATGGTACAAATTTTTGAACTTTTTACAAATTATTACGCCAATATTATAATGTAAGTATAACAAATTTTTAACTTCAACATCAGGCATATGGGCACCTGCAAAAATTTATGGTTTTGAGAAAAATCTAAAACACGATTAGATTGCAATTTATCTTTTTATACCCACGACTTCACAATCATCAGTAACTCCAAAAATCAAATAAGAATCACAATTATCCGTATTATTGGATAAACACAAAAATATCATCTAATAAATCTGACATATTTTTATAATATTCCCTTTTTATAATCATAAAAAAATATTTTTTTTCATTCTTGTTATTAATTAAATCAACTATTACTTTATTAATAGGTTCAATATCTAATTCTTTTGCACTTCAACCCATCGATGATTCTTTTTAATTGTTGTTTTTCGTTCTCGTCAGCCTTTCCATTAACCACAGAATTCTTCTTTATGTTTTGTATCATAAATAGTTACAATTGCCCCACTATTAGAAAACTTAATTTGCCAATTTTTACCGTTATTTTCTCTTTCAATACAATCACTGATTTTTATATCCAATATCAGTTAAGCTTGTTTTTTTACATGGTCAATATCAATACCAATTTTTTTGACAATTTTATTCTCCTCCTATTATGAACAATAAATTAACAATTCGAAGACTTGCGATGCCTATTGGCAATAACGCAATAAAAATTAAATTTTTGTTATGATTAGCGCGTAAAACAATAATTTACCGCCTCATCCGTGCAACGCACGGATAGCTGCGAAGCAGTGTGGGCAGACACCGAAGGCGGACGAATGCTTGCATACGGACGGCAAGGTGTCTGACAGAGGGCGGTAACGAGAAAACTGCGGAGCAGTTTTTTTGGAGTCTAAGGGCAGCTTAAAGGTCTATATCAGAGACATCCAACTCGCCAGACATCAGTTTTAGTAGAAGCGTGTCTCTGAGTAGAGCTAGATGTTCATTTTGCTTACCATTGATGAAAATTTGACTGAAAAATTGATTTGCAATAATCATCAAATACAACAATCTTATCTACGGGCGGAATTAAAATAGGTTCTGTTTCAATAAAGCCTGAAAAGTCAAGATTTTTAATTCCTGTTGTGCCATTTTCGTAAGAGAAAAAGACACCTTTACCGTACAGGTATTGCCAATAATAGTAAATAAACAGACTATATCCTTCTTTGGGCTTCATTGCCTTACAGAAATTTGTACAAACCATACCGCTATCATAACGGTCAAGTAATGATTGAGTTATAGCTGTACATCTTCCAGTTGATTGAGTAGGACTACCTCCTGAGATTTCAACAACAATGTCGCCTGCCGTAAGCTGTTTGTCGACAAAGTTTTTCGAAAGAATATATCTCGTAGGCATTTTGCCCTTATTGCCTGATTTGACTTCGGGAATATCAGCACCTCTAATGCAGTAAACTTTTTTTCAGTATTATTACCTGTCGGTGCTTCTTTTCCCAGTCACCATTCAAGGTTGACTTAATGAGTTCAGAGAATGTTCCTGTTGACCATTTACTGTTTTTCAGAATTGTCTATAAAGCATTCTTTGAATATTGCCTGTGCTTGCTCTTGTAAATTATTGTTTATTCTCTCATTTTCTTCAATCCTATCATCAATAGAGCTAAGTACAGAGGCTATCCTTTCTTGTATGCTCCTGTCTATTGGAATAGATACGACAATATTCTTCATAGTATTCCCAGATACTTCTTTGAATGTTGTTCCGCTACCCATACTTTCAATGTTATTCTTATTATATTTAAGCAAATAATACAAGAAAATCGGATCTATATTTTCATTTGGAATAACACTCTTGAAACCCTGATTAGTACACAATTCATTTGCAGCTATAGCTACATATCCTATCGGTGCTCTCGAGGAAAAATAGAACTGTATTTTGAGGTAATAATTGTGTAGAACAGCTATTCATACCCTTTTCAGTAATATTTCTTTCGCCACCCTTAATATAACGACCATCGAATACAGATAAATCTTTAGGCGTTATCCATGCAATTGTTCCATTATCATAATTTTCAGGTTTCTTTGTTGAAGGAGTTGCACCACCAACAACCGTTCCAATATCAGATATTTTACACTCAATCCATTCTGTCATATCAGCTTTCCTCTCTATCCGATATATTTTCTATGAGCGATCTTAACATTACTCTGTTTTACCATCGCATACTGCAAAGTCGTATCTATCTTTCTATGTCCCAATAGTTGTTGCAATTGTTCAATGGGCATTCCTTTATCTATAGCCATAGTCGCTAGTGTTCTCCTAAACTTGTGTGGGTGAACTTTTTTTAGTCCTAACCTATCTCCAAATTCACGCAAACGGACTTCAATCCCCCCAATGTTCAGCCTCTTGTGAGGTGATTTTAACGAAACAAACAGCGCTTTATTATCATCCATTCTACTTTCTAGATAATTCTGCAAATGAATCTTGGTTCTAGCATCAAAATACACTAGTCTCTCCTTATTTCCTTTACCAAATACTATACATTCTCTTTCGTTAAAGTCAATATCATCTCGATTAAGCAACACCATTTCACCAACACGCATTCCTGTTGATGCAAGCATGTCTATCATCGCCAAATCTCTCGGCTCTATACAATTATCTCTCATAAGTTCTAAAGCCTCATCTGAGTATACTTCCTTTATGTTGGTTCCCGACTTAACTCTGTGGATGCGTCTAACAGGACTCTTTATTATGTAATCCTCATCTTCTAGCCATGAGAAAAAACTGGATAGAATACGGCGGATGTTATCAATAGTTATCCTGCTTGAGCCATTTTGTCTCTGGTATTCTGTGAGATATGTTCTTAAATCTTCAGTTTGAATTATTCTAACGTCTTTTTTCAAACTACAAGTCATAGATTCAATTGTTGATAAATAATATTTCAGCGTCTTTTCCGAACAACCTTCAATTCGTTTTGCAGAAATAAATTCTTCTACTAATCCCTGACTACCATTTTCTACATAACTGTCTTTAGTAAGCTCTATATCATATACTTGGAGTACATGATTCAAAACATTTTGTAGATTAACCATTTGTTTATTATCAAGGTATGGCAACATTTTCTGAACTACTTCTGAAATCAATTCATCTCTCATATCGTTACTCCTTTATTTGTAAGAACGATACCAGCGGCAGTTCCATATAATTACTCTCGCCGCCTATGAGAGTTTTAATTACTCTTTTCCTTCATCCTTTTTCTGCAAATAGTAAAATTGTTTTTGTATTTCTATTTCTGCTCTTAATTCCTCTTCAGTAGGAAGGTATAATTTATACTTAGAGGCAAATAGCTGTTCATTATCATGAAGTACAGAGTATTTAGCAATATCTTCATCTGTTTCTAAACATAGAACAATTCCCAAGGTTGGGTTATCATCTTTTGCTTTCTTCAATTCGTCATACATACGAATATACATATCCATCTGCCCTACATCTTGATGTGTTATTTTACTTGTTTTTAAATCGACCAAAACAAAGCATTTTAAAATGTAATTGTAGAAAACCAGATCAATATAATAATCTTCCTTATCTGTATGAATATGCTGTTGTCTAGCAATAAAAAGCATATCCCTTTCCAAGTTCCATAAGAAATTTTTTTGTAAATTTTCAATGATACATTGTTCTAAATCTGACTCATAATAAGATGTATTTTCCTGCATTCCAAGGAATTCTGCAATAACAGGATTTTTGATGAATTCTAACTTATCCTGTAATGATTTTTGTCAACTCCACCATTTCATCTTTAACACCAGATTTATCCTGAGATTTGAGCAATCTGTAGTAATACTGACTTGAAATATTTCTACTTAAGGTTCTTATACTCCAAGTTTGCTCATATGCTTCTTTCGTGTACCATTTTCGTGCTTCACTGTCAGTAACTTGTAGCAACCGTTCATAGTGCGACCACGATAACAATTGTGCCGACAGTGTCGGCACAATTCTCTTTTCCTGAGATTGTGCCGACACTATCGGCACAATCTCAGGAAATGTCTTGTAAAACTGCAAAAAAACTTATAAACTGTTCTCTTACTAAAAACCTTTTTTTATATTTTTTTCTGTAAGATAAGCTGAAAGCTTTTTTTACAACTTCCATTCCATATTCCGCTCTGTTCTCATTCTTCAATTCTTCCTCTGAAATTCTCTTTCCTAAAAAGCCAATTTCTTATCACCAAAGAAAAAAATTTACAGACTGAATAGCAACTCGTTGTGAACTATCGATTATGTTGGAAGCATCATCCATTATGGAATTTGTATTTGTATATCTAATTAAATTATCCATAAATTAAACCTTTCATAATTTTTTTAGTAGTTCATGCAATACCTTAGGCTGTTGTGACTTTTGCGATGCTTATTGACCATAGGGTCAATAAGATAGCTGAATCCTAAATAACAGGTAAACAATAATTGAGCAAGTCGTAGACTTGCGATGCTTATTGACCATAGGGCAATAAGATAGCTTGAATCCTAAATAACAGGTAAACAATAATTTACAAGAGCAAGCACAGGTCATTTATAATGATATGTTCATTACCAACGCCAATCCTTCATGGCAAAGCGGACAGCTTTCCGATCTTATCACCGTCCGTTATGGAAAGGATCATAAGAAACTTGCAGACGGGACATATCCTGTATATGGCTCTGGTGGCATCATGCGTTATGTCGAAAGACCTCTATATGACAAAGAATCTGTATTAATTCCACGAAAAGGGACTCTCAATAATGTCATGTATGTCAATGAGCCGTTCTGGTCGGTGGACACCATGTTCTTTACAGAAATGAGGTTGCCAGATGTGGCGAAGTTTGTTTTTCATTTCGTAAAGAGCAGAGACCTTGTCGCTCTTAATGCCGGTTCCGCCGTTCCGAGTATGACCACAGACATTTTAAATGCCATAGAACTCTTGATACCAGATGCAGATACTCTCACAAAGTTTGAGAATGTCGTTGCCCCGATGTACCTGACTGTGCAGCAAAACACTCAGGAATCCAGCAAGCTGGCTGAATTAAGAGATTCCCTACTACCTCGGCTCATGTCTGGCGAGATTGACGTCTCCGACATCGACCTTTTAAGCCACTAATAGACTCGAAAACTGCTCCGCAGTTTTCTCGTTACCGCCTCTGTCAGACACCTTGCCGTCCGTATGCAGGCATTCGTCCGCCTTCGGTGTTTGCCCACACTGCTTCGCAGCTATCCGTGCGTTGCACGGATGAGGTGGTAAATTATTGTTTATCTTACTGTTTAATTCTATTTTTTTCATCAATAGGACAAAGATAAGAAAAGCATTTTTCTCTTGTACTTCTATTGACGGAATATAAAATTCAAGCCTATTAAGCGTTTCTATCCTCAAACTTGGAATAGTTGATCCCTCATTATAGTAATTTAAGTCTATAAGTGACATCACATAATATAGATATTGAGGAAGCACAATATCCGTATTGATGACAGTATAAAAAAAGGGTATCTACTGTCCAGAAAGGATGCTCTACGAATTTAACTTTACCTATTGTACCTTTCCTCCCAATCAAAAACTGATGGTTTATTATAAATAGCAGTTTTTAGCATATCCCATTAGCCCGCCTGTTCCATAAATTGGGATCTCTCCATCTTCCGATATGACATCTTTTTGGTTCTTCCCATACTTAATTGTCACCATTTCAGAAAGGTAATATCTTTTACACTTCATACCCAATAGCCCCCAACTTCTTTCTAATTTCCTCCTCTAATTCTCGAGATTTTTTTAAAACATGACTGAAAGTTCAGATGTAAGTCTTGCCATCTTTTCTTCAAAATGGTTCACCATCATCTGCCTGTTCTTCAATACCCACATATCTGACCAGGGAGTTAAGATATAATCTTGTTTCGCTATATCTTTCAATCGTAGCTATTGCTGAAAAACCCTTTTTTTCTCCTCTAATACTCCATTCTGAAAAATCTTCAAATGTCTTTGCTAATAAGTCAATATCTCCAAGGCTACCGTCTTCCTGTACTCCCTCGGTAAAATCTCTGTGCTTCCTATCCACCATCGTAACCCATTTTTCTGGCATCAATGAAATAAAGTCTTACCCTTTTGTTTTTTATTTTTAGAAATGAACCACAAGGTTACAGGAATGGTTACGCTATAAAAGAGCTGAGTTGGTAATGCTACAATGCCTTCAACAAGGTCATCTTCGATAATCCTTTTTCTTATTTCTCCTTCTCCTGAAGACTGAGTTGACAAGGCTCCGTTGGCAAGTACCAAACCTATCTTGCCGTTTGGTGCTAAATGGTGAATCATATGCTGTATCCACGCATAGTTTGCATTCCCTGATGGCGGAGTTCCATATTTCCATCTTACATCATCCTTTAATTTATCTGCTCCCCAATTAGAGAGATTAAATGGTGGGTTTGCCATAATAAAAATCTGATTTCAGTGTTTTATGAATATCATTAAAAAAATGTGTCTGCGTGGTAAGGACCAAAGTTGGCATCTATTCCCCTTATTGCCATGTTCATCTTCGCCATCTTCCAAGTATCCGCATTAGATTCTTGCCCATAAACAGAAATATTTCCCCTGTTGTCACTATGAGCCTTTACGAATTTTTCACTCTGTACAAACATACCACCACTGCCACAACAAGGGTCGTATACACGGCAATTATTAAAAGGCTTCAATATTGCAACTATCGTCTTTACAATGCTTGATGGAGTATAAAAACTCTCCACCCTTTGTTCCTTCATAGGCAGCAAACTGAGCAATACAGTATTCATAGGTTCTACCAAGTAAATCCTTACTAACCTCAGTACCGTCCATTTTTACTTCATTTGTAAATAAATCTACAACTTCTCCCAGAACTCTTTTATCTAAATCAGGACTTGCATAATTTTTAGGCAAAACATTCTTGAGTGTAGTATTCTCTTTCTCGATAGCTCTCATCGCATCATCTATTACCGTACCAATTTCAGGAGTATGCGCTGCTGCAGCAATCTTACTCCACCTTGCATCTTCCGGCACAAAGAAGATATTCTCTTCTGCATATGCATCTCTATCATTTTCAAATCCATCGCCTTCTTTTTACAAGTTCTTCGTAACGTTTTTTTCAAAAGGCACTTGATATATAGCGAAGAAAAAAATAAGACCAACTATAACCTTTCGATATTCCGCAGCAGGAATATGCCCCTCAAAGAACACAAGCCGCATCCCAGATTTGCTTTTTCAAATCCTATATTTGCATTATTTTTTTCACTGCCATAACCTGATATAACTCCTCTTCATTCAATAAATTATCTAAAAACGTAGTCTTGACTTTGTCTATTTATTTAATAAAATCATCACTCGTATTATAGCATTTTTTTGTACCTTATATATCAATCTGTCAATCGAACTCAATTTTTCATTCGCAAAAATCCAATGACTTTGATTGATACTTATAATAGATTATTTAGCCAATGATTTTATTAAAAAAATCATCTGGTTTTCCTTAACAGTCACAATCTTTCTCATTTTAGCTTTTTGATTATGCGCAAGATAACATTGTATGATTTTTTTGATTATGCGCAGTTATCTTCGGCTTAACACTTACTACTACTAAGGCAGCTTGGGAGTTAACTAGTTCAAATTTACTTCAGAAAACAGGTTATATATCTGAAAACTCATGCTAAATTGCTTCTCTATTGCTTTCCAGTTTAGAAACTCGTTGAATAAGTCCATAACAATGGTTGTCATACTCGGGTTTAACAAATTTGATTCCTTCATCACATTCTGAAAACTTAAGGTTATTTTTGTAATGAGAAATCAACTTTCTTCGTCTTATTTTTCGATTTGCCCTTCAGTATTATCTGCAGCAAATAAATATATATATTTTACAGCCTATCTGTTTTGTAATATCAACAATAATCGGAACAATGACTTCCCAAAAAATACCAAAACCAAGTGGAATATCAATGTCTGAAGGAACAACAAATTCTTCATTTTTACAAATATGCCGTAATTCTATGGCCGATATACAATTGGGAACGTTGATAGTATTCTCTGATTGTCCAATTTCAGTAGCTTCATTTTTCGTATCCAGTCTATTATCAGCAATCTCAAATAGCCTATCAATCTCTGCGCCATACATCGAGTCGCCTGCTTCATAGATCTTTTTAATAGCATCTTGATCCTTAGATACTTTCGCTTCTATTACTGCGCCAATAAAATCTTCAAGTTCATCAGACAATTTTTCTTCTAGATTTTCTCCAACTAGCAAACCACATTTTAAAGAAAAAAACAAGGCTATTTTCTCGGATTTATCCTTAACAAGATAAACTCTTGTTTCACCGTCCAAGTCCTCAGACCAAGCCTTGTCTTTATCTTTAATATAAGCCTCAAGTGAATTGCTTTGTTTCTTGGAGACGAATCCACTTAACAATCCAATATTTTCCGGATTAGAGGTCAAAACCTCATATTTAAATTCACGAAAGTAATTTCGTTTTTCCCCAATGTTGATACTAACACCTCCCCTATGCCAAAGCAGCCTTTCTATTCATCAGCTCTCTAGTGGCATCGACTCTCATTGCATCAAGTAACACTTCAACATCCCCATCATCTGACGATTCCAACCCTTTTCTAGCCTTTTTCCATGAAAACTCCTCATGTGATAAGCTACTGAGTTTCCAAGAAGACAAAGAGCCATACCTTTTCATCACACTCTGTAATAGGTTAAAGCTCGACTCAGACAATGTACTAAATGCATTCAACTCAAAAGCCTTGCTCTTATACGCACTTCTAACTTCTTTCAACACAGGTCCGTATTTCCAAGCATAAAATGTTCCATCAAATAAAGGTTCATCATTGTACATAAAGGGATTCTCTCTGTGAAAAAAATACATGAGCTTATGCATTTTCATTTCATCCATCTGCACGCCATTTTTGCTTATAATACATATCATACAAAGCCTTTTGCAACACACAATGTCTTTTCCATACGCATCCCCCTTTAATTTAGTATTAGTGTCAATTAGTATACTACTTCAGGTTTTTATTTTACAATAACGTCTTGAATAATAAAATTGTTATGTTATTTAGATTAGTTTTCAGATTAAGTACAACACTTGAATGCGTTGCACTTAATCTAAGAATCCAGACAACATCCTTTACTCATCATTTCCCAACAATCTCACCAAGCACCGATATCACAGCGCCGAGGATAATCACCAAATCAGAAAGATTAAATACTATCTTAGGTATGCCCTTGATTACAAAATAATCAGTGACACCGCCCTTTGTGATTCTGTCATAGAGATTGGAGGCTGCTGCACCTACCATTAGGGCAAGCCCAAGTCTCTTTATCTTTCTATGCTTCTTGCCAAGGGTAAGCAGATAAATATAAGCAGTCATACCAAACATAGCAGACACCCAGGAAAGCACCCATCTTGGCCTTTTCTTCAAGGTTGTTCATAATGAGCCCCTTATTGACCGACTTTTTGATGGTAATAAGGTCTCCGAAATACTGCCTTCCCGTCTCTATCTTATCCTTTTCAACCTGTCCCTTTAAGAACTGGTCAACTAAAAATGCCCCTACTCCTGAAATTATTGAAAACATACCACACCTCCTGTGACTAAATTTACATTATTGCTCTTACTTATACTATAAGCAATTTCAGGCTATTTTTTTCAAGGTTTATACTGATTATTTTTAATGAAATTCGCTAGGTCTTAGCTTTTTTTATATAGCAAGTAAAAATGAGGTCGCTAATTCTTCCCCATATAGATATCGCAAGCATACAGATAATTATCATATCTACACTGCCAAGCATCCTGGAGTCCATCATAACCGCACCAAGGCCTTCACTGACTCCTGTAAGCTCTCCCAGCACAAGATAAGCCCAACATATACCCATACCAAGCCTCAGTCCTGCAAATATACCCGGTAATGAGGCAGGGTAGTATGACCTTTCTAAAAACAGCTATCCTATTGGCACCAAGTACCCTGCCTGCATCGATTAGTATCTTAGGCACGTCCATAACAGCCCTTACAGTATTGATATACACAGGAAAGAATGCCGCAAGAGAGATAAGAAAAATAGTAGTCTTATCTCCTACACCGAACCATACCATTGCTATAGGGAACCAGCCTATACCCGGTATCATCCTAATCATGTTGATAAAAGGATCAAACAGCCTCCTCATAAGGGCAAAGTACCCTGTAACTACACCAAGGGAAACACCTGTAAGTCCTGCAATTGCAAAGCCTGTGATTACCCTGTACCAGCTTGCAAGAGAGTGCTTCATAAACTGTCCTGAATAGGTGGACAGCCCCTCCGTACCTGTTATAAAATCCCAAAATCCTATTACTATCTTCTTAAAAGAGGGTATTAAATACTCGGGTGTCTTAAAGACACCCGGCAATAATCTCCACGAAAGTACAAATAGTATGGGAATAATGAAATTTACAAAAATCAATCCCAAAATATTTATTATCTTTTTTTCATTTTTTTACTTTACTGTTGATTTCTCAATGAAACTGGTATCAATGAGTACATCTATATCAGGTACATTTTCAATAATACTAAGTTCTTTCATCTTCTCAGCAAGCTTCTTTACCTTTGCCTTTGTATCATCGGTAAGATCCCAGGCAAGTGCCATATTCTCATTTGCCTTTTCAAGGTACTTCTTCTCAGTACCAAATTCTGCAGCCCTGTCTATCCACTCATCCTTGTGCTCCATGTAGTATTTACTTGCCTGAATATGCATATCTACAAGTCTCTGAATCTTCTCAGGCTCATTTTTTATCTCATCCTCAGTTGTAAGCATAGCCGCATTGATATAGCCTACGCTGTCGTCAAAATAAGGATATTCAAGCACCCTTCCGTAACCGTCTATCTCTGCTATTGAAGGGAACGGCTCACCGCTAAGGAAGGCATCAATTGACTTCGAAGCCAAAGCCTGTCCCATATCAAAGAAGTCAATCTTCTGAAGTGTTACATCCTTAGCAGGATCAAGCCCTGCCTTGTTAAGTACCTCAAGCAAGAGAATGTGGTGCATGGTGCCGGGAACATAGGCTATTGTCTTACCCTTAAGGTCCTTTGTGGTCTTGATATCGCTGTCTTTTCCTACCACGAGGGCTGAGCATTTCTCAGTCATAGTAGCCACCACCTTAACAGGCTCTCCCTTTGAAGCTGCCATAATAGCTGTAGCCCAGGTTGTTCCTGTAAAATCAAGGTCTCCTGCAAGCAGAGCTGTCTTCATGTCTCCTGGATTGGTAAATGGCTTAACTTCAACTGTCTCACCCTTGTTGGCAAACTTGTCATAAATGAATGGCTGGATGGTCTGTGCTGTCTTCCAGGTACCAACAGTCATATTGACAGCTTCTGCCTTAACTGAGCTTGCGGCATTAGATGTACTAGCTATGGAATTTGTAGAAGATGCAGCTGTGCTTGAAGAAGACTTAGCCTTTGATGAGGTTTCTGAACTACTTGTCTTAGACGGATTGTCTGTCTTTCCCTGACAGCCTGCAAGCGCTGAAACTGCAAGTACAACTGATAACCCAAGTGCCAATAATTTTTTTCATAAGAAAACTCCTTTAATTTTTTTATTATACTTACTCTTCACTAAAGATCTTGTGAAATATTGGATTTATTTTTCTTTGGTTCATTATCTTTTTTTATACCATCATATCCATAGTTTCCAAGAATTTCCCTAGCCTTGTCAATGCTTAGCTCGTCCCACTCTTCCTCATGCGATGTCATTAGAGCCTAGGAATCGCTCCTGTGTCTATAACCAAGACATTGGCACCGTATTCTATAGCCAAATCATTTCTGGGATGAATTACTATATCTTTGATACTGTGCCTTGATACTATTCTAAATATGGCTGTTATATGTGCAATTCTTTTTTCTGACAGGATACCCAATTCATACTTCGGAGTACCCGCTACAGGCACTCTTGGCATAACACCTGCTACATCAGTACCTTCACTGATAAGCTCCAGCATACGCCTTGCTATCTCTTCATTGGTATGCTCAGGTCCTATCGGCTCAAGATACTGGGAAAGCATAAGTCCCGAGGCTTTTATATCCCTTACTACAGCCCTTCTTTCAGCAAGGTTAAAGTGTGTGTCCTCTCCTTCTCTAAGGCGAATGGCATGGTAGACCATCTCTACACCTGCCTTAAGAAGCTTGTCAGTCTCAGAAGTATTATCATTTCCTGTATTTACAGTCAATATATAGTCTCCCTTAACCTCAGATTTTACCTTCGTTACAAGCCTTAAGAGCTTCTCCAGTGGATAAAACTCAGTAGTTCTAAGGACTATCCAGTCCGCTTTTTTCTCTGCATAGGTCTTTACAATCTCCATAATGCGGTCATCTGTTAACTCTGTCTGCTCTCCTATTGCATTCCACCTGTCTCCAAGCGAGCAGAAGCTGCAATTCATCTTACAATTAACATAGTCAAGCCCTATGGCAGCCCATACTTTACCTTTACCGCCTGTTACTCTCTTTGCAATTTCTCCTGCCTTTTTACCTATAAGCCGTACCTCGTTAGACTCCTCAGGAAGTGCAAGCAGCATTATTATGTCATCCAAATCAAGTTCTTCGTCATTTAGTACCTTTTCAACTGCTTTATTTGTAGACAATCCTCCTTTCCTCCTCTCATTAAATGCTAATCACACGGTTTTTAATATATCATGTTTTATCCACAAAATCAAACTTGTGTAAGGCAATATCAGTCTGAAATCATTTCAAATGCCCCTTGATTGTAAGTTGATCCCCCTTTAATTCACACCAATTGAAGCCTGAAATCATCTTAACTTCGCTCTAATTGCCAGTCGATATTATCTTAATTGCAGTCCGAGCTTTATACCGTTTATCATTATTAATTTATTGTTTTTCGATAATTTTCTATTGACATTCAATACCCATCCTGATATAATCCGCTTATAACAATTATCCCTAAGGAGGCAGTATGAAAGATTCACTTATAAGCAGTAAGAAGAGCATAATTCTAACCAAGTTTTGCATAATTGTACTTATGTTTATTTCAGTGGTAATGATGTTCTTTGGCAACTATCTTATAACAAGATTTTTAGCTATGACTGGCGGAGCAAGGATAAATATAAGCAAAGAATTGTCATTTTATATCATCACCTTTATAAGCTATGTTTTGGGCATAATTGCTCTATGTACGCTATTTTGTATGTTCAGGCTGGTTAGCAACCTCGAAAAAGACCGGGTATTTACCGCCGAGAATATAAAGTGGCTAAGGTACATAAGCTTTGGCTGTCTTGCTGCAGGTTCACTTCTAATTATTGTAACTGTAGTCTACGACAAGTATTTCCTTGTGCTTACTTTAGCAGCCCTCTTTATGATGCTCATTGTGAGGGTGATTAAAAATGCCTTTGAACAGGCTCTCGCAATGAAGGAAGAACTTGACTTAACCATATAAGAAAGGACGATTATGGGAATTCATATTAACTTAAATGTGATGATGGCAAAGCGTAATATAGGCCTTTCTGAGCTTGCAGAGAAGGTGGACATTACCAACGCCAATCTCTCGATACTTAAAAACAACAAGGCAAAGGCAATCCGCTTTTCCACTCTTGAGGCGCTTTGCAAGGCACTTTCCTGCCAACCGGGCGACATAATAGAATACAGGGAGGATGAAGAAAATGAATGAGAAAAAAATTTGTATATAGACCATTTTTACTGCTGTTAACCTTTGTTACCTATGTTCTTGCCTATTTTTTTATCCTGATATCATGGGCGAGCGCTCCATCATACTTCATTTGGGAAGCTTTGACTTTAACCTAAGATTTTTTTATATTTACACTTGTCTTCATTGGAATTACGGAGTTTACCGCTGTAAAATACAATAAAGCAAGAAATAGGGAGAGTATTTTCTGGCTTATTACCCTTATACTGCTTTCCCTCCTATGGTGTATGAGGACATTTGAAAGCGAAGGAGCCTTCTCGCCGTTTTTACTCCTCTTCCTTCACTGTAATGCAGCCTACTATGTAATTATGAGGATGTGTGTGACAGCAGAGGGTAAGACCGGCCCTATGGTCTTCTTTGACTTCCTCTCCGCCTTTATCATCATCCCTTTTTCTAACTTAGGCTTAAGAGTGATTGTCTTTGTAAATGCCATAAAGAACCGCACCTTTAAGTTTAGCAAGAAGAAGCATCTGCCTATAATTCTTACCATAATTGCAACATTGTTGCTGGTATTATTGCTTCCTCCCTGCTTTCTGATGTAGACAGCGGGTTTGCACACTTAATGAGTGGAATTGTCGGCTTGCTACCGGGATTTGATCCTTTATTTAACAACTATTTCTTTATGACTATGCTGCCAAGAATCATTATTACCATACCTGTAGGAGCCTTTCTTATGGGGCTTATCGGAGGTTCAGCCATCAAAAATGAGCCTGAATTTAAGAAGGAAAATATAGTTAATGGACTTGCTTGCTACAGACACATACCAAAGTTTGCCGTAATTACAGTGTTTGCTGCCCTAAGTACCATTTACATAATATTTTTTATCTTCCAGATTCGTACAATGATTCCGGTTATAAGCTCTGATTCTTTTACTGCTCCCGAGGCCTCAACACTTGCAGTAAAAGGCTTTTATGAACTTATCCAGATACTTATGCTTAATTTCTCGGTTTTCGGTGTGTTTTTCTTCTTCGCACCTGATAGCCTTGTAGAATTTAAGGACAAGTGGGTGAAGTTTTTTGCCACTCTTTTTGCCGCCACAGGTATCTGCTTTGCCATACTTGATTATTTCAAGCTTTACCTATATGTGGCAAGCTATGGCTTTTACCTCTAGGAGGCTGGTAGCAGCCTGGTTTCTTCTGGTTATGTTTACCGCCGCCATACTTATGCTTATAAGACTGTATAAGAAGTTTGAAGGAATCAGGTACATAGCAATCTTATTTATGGTGAGCTTTATCTTGTTTGCATTTTCAGAAGGCACTATAGTACAGATTACTCCTGCTACGAGGACAGATTTTACCCTGGATAAGGGATGAGATAAAGGTTAGAAAGAGGCTTGACTACCATTTCTACATTTTTCAAAAAGAGTGCAGAACCATTGATTCATAGGGCTCTACACTCTTTTCTCCATCTAAATATTGTTATCTTTAAGTTTTCACCAGATTTCACATTGGAACTAAAGCATAGTTACGTTGTCTACTTTCTTTTCAAGGAGAAGGCCTTTGCCGACTAATCTCGATATTACGTTTTTCCTAAAAAAAGGTTGATGGCTTTTACACCCTACATAACTTGCTATTTCAGATACCTTTTCGATATTTTCCAAAACAAAAAGATAATATTTTAAGGTCATTTTTCCCTTCTAAAACAGTTTCTACATAAACTTCAGGATTCTCTTTCGACTCACTTACAACTCCACTCGAGAAAGTTAAATCAGGCAAGGTCAATGTAAATGATTGTGCATCTGCAGAAACATATGGCCTATATTCTTCTCCTCTCCCTTTATAATCGGCTTCTATTTTGTCAAAACCCGACCCTTTTTTTCCATATATTTACAAAGTTCCAAAACTTCACATATTATTTCATTTCTTCTTCTAGGTATAATACTCGATATGTTTTTTTCTCTATGTAGCTCTCTAACTCCTAGAAGTGCTCCCGGCGATGTTATTTCAAGTCTGTCCTTAAAAATATTTACCTCTATTTGACTTCCCTGGATATAATAGTTCCTATGCCCAACAGCATTTACCACCCCTTCGGTGACAGCTCTACCCGGAAACGATATGTATTCTATCCTCGTATCAATTTCCTTTTTATATCCATTTACTGAATGGTTTTTTATAAATTCTATAGTCTTTTTTTATAACTTCTAAAAAGATTGCCTGTATACACTTCACTTGCAATAACAACAGAACTGCCCTTTGTGATTCCCGGCCACTGAGTTGCCACAAGTTTAGTTCTGATATCATTACAGTTATCCTTAAATAACAACATTCCTCTAGATAGTTTCTTCTCTGCAGAAATTATGTTCTTTGATACTCAACTCCTTATCTTCTACACTATCTCCATTATCTGATATTAGTTTAAACATTTTTTTGAAAAAAATCTTTTTTTATGATATATCTCATCTGTAAGCATTGTATCAAATGGTGTGTTGTCACTCATAAGAACCATATCCCTTATCTGCTCTTGTGAGGCAATATCAGTTCTTCCGTAATTTCTCACATATATCCCCAACAACCCGTTATCGTGTAGTGCTACGGGTAAATTTTTGTTAGCATTCACCTGTACGCATAGTACAAATCTAATTGGAACAGTATCATTTACCGGTATACTCGTTATTTCATAGTCTATAATTGGATCTATTTTTTTCACGTATAAGTCGATGTAACATCAGTACAATATTATCTGCTTTATTCCTATCTAATGCTACAACCTTGTGAGTTTTATTTTTCAACGCCAATTATTAGTTTTCCCCCATCTGTATTGGCAAATGCTACCAGAGTCTTTAGCCATCCTATTTCTAGAGCCTTTCCATTCTTATCCTTACCTTCGGCAATAATTCCCTTTATATTCTATTGTTTTTATCTTCTAAATAAGCCTTATCTATTAACTCTTCTATATACATAGTTCCACCTTTCCCTTGGTATTATGATTATAGTATATAGTATATTGATGAAGTTGTAAACAAAAAAACTTCACACCACTTCACACGAAACTTCACTCCACTTCACACGAAACTTCACACTACTTCACACCAAACTTCACTCACTTCACTCTTTACCTTCCTGCAAAAAAAGCACTATAATATCTTAAAAACGCTTTTGGGGAGGGATTATGAAGCCTAAGAAATTTTCACCTTTTTTTACATAAAAACTGATAGCAGGTGCCATCATCCTTATATTCGCAGGCTATATGTATTACAAGGGTAACAATAATCAGTACGCAGCCTTCATAGGTATAGGCGGCATCTTAATACTAAATGCCTATTCAATGGGGAATAAAAAAAGAAATAGTAATTGTTAAATATCCTACAATCGCAGAAAAATCCGCAAAGCTTATACCAAAAAAATATAAGATTTACGGATTTTTGTATTTTAAAACTTATTATACAGAGTTGTTTCTGTTACTATTCTTGTAACCCTATAAATATACGTAATCAAATCGCTTTCATCGCAAAAAAGGCTACTTACTCGTATTGATTGCGTGTAAACAGAATAAGAATTCTCTTTATAATTGTATCATTAAATTAAATCAAGCACCTGACTTATATCCTTCTTACCAAAATTAGGCTTGCCGTCATTTATCACCATACAAGGCACACTCATAATCTGGTATTTGTCACGAAGGTCAGGGAAGTGGTTGAGGTCATATACCTCTGTGCTTACCTTAGGATTAAGAGAAGCAATTCTCTGAGCCGCAACAACAAGGTCAGGACACATTGTACAGGTAAGGCTAACCATGAGCTTTATCTTTGTCTCCTTGTCAACTGCCTCTATCTTAGACTTGATGTCATCCTCTATCTGCTGTCCCGGTCCCGCCACATTGTAAAGACCTAAGATGAAGGATGTAAACTCATGTCCTCCCGGTATTCCGTGGAATGCAAGTCCTGAGTAGCTTCCATCCTCCCTGCACACCTTCACATAAGGGGCTTCTTTTTCATCTACATTTTCCTCAAGCCTTACGCTTAGCTTATCTGTAAGTTTTACAAGCTCCTCCATATAGTGCTTCAGCTCATTTGATGAATCTCTGCTATCAAGCCCGAGACTAAGTACAAGTTTACTCTCCATTTTGCCAAATACAGCATTTAGCTGAGCAAGCATATCTGATGTAAAGAGTGCATTTCCATTATCCTCTGCTGCAGGCTTTACGCTTGCAGGAGTGATATTGTGGCTGGTTGCACTGCCCTCTCTTACAGGCTGCTCAGGAACAAGTCCTGTCTTCTTGTGCATCTTAACTACATACTTTTTCAAGCTCGGTAGCAGCAAGAGCTCCATCGCCAACTGCAGTTACTACCTGTCTAAGAGGCTTGATGCACACATCTCCAGCTGCAAAAAGTCCTTCTCTTGTCGTCATCTGAGATTTATCCGTTATGATGTATCCTCTTTCATCAATCTCTGCAAGTCCCTTTACAAGGCTTGTTTCAGGTTCATAGCCTGCAAATACAAACACACCGAAGGTATCATCTTCTACCTTGTGGGTGGTCTCTTCTCCTGAAACCAAATCCTTCCAGGTAATGCTTCTAAGTACTCCGTCACCCTCAACCCTTACAACCTCTTTGTTGTAAAGTACGGTTATATCCTTATTTGCCTTGGTCTCATCTGCTGTAGCCTTGGCACAGGTAAAGTCTTCCTCCCTTACAAGAATGGTGACATGCTTTGCGTACTTTGTAAGGAATACACTTTCCTCCGCAGCCGCAAATCCACCGCCTATTACAAAGATGTCCTTTCCTGTAAAGAACTCACCGTCACAGGTAGCACAATAAGCCACACCATGACCTTTGTACTCTGCCTCACCCTCAAATCCTATCATTCTAGGGTGAGCACCTGTAGCTAGAAGTACACCAAGGCACTGAATCTTACCCTTGGTGGTCTCTATCTCCTTTACATCATTATCCATATTTATAGATGTTACCTCGGCAAGCTTGAACTCTGCTCCAAAGTTCTGTGCCTGTACACGCATTTTCTCGGTAAGTGTCTTTCCATCTGTGATTTCAATGCCTGGATAGTTTACCACCTCAGAAGTAATGGTAATCTGTCCACCGAATTTCTCCTTTTCAAGCACTATTACCCTATAGCAGGCTCTTGCAAGGTAAAGAGCCGCAGTGAGCCCTGCCGGGCCGCCGCCGATGATTGCAACATCATATAAGTTCTTGTTATCCATGTATCCTCCTCTGTGTATAATTAAATCTAGTTAGTTCTCTCTATCTACTCTATTCTAACCTTTTTATCTAAAAATCTCAATATCAAAATCCAGTTTTTGTAATGCAACCAGCAAAAAGCACAAAAAAACACGCGTAATCAGTCATTTTCGCTAAAATAAGCGGATTACGAATATTTTTGCATAACCCAGATAAACCAGCAAATGTATATTATGCTATAAAAGGCTGTCGTATCTCGCCACCACATCTCGCAGTGTACGCTTAATACGACAGCCTGATTATTACCATTTATTACACTCGTATGCGACAAAATCATATGTCACACACCAGAATGGGATTGGATCTTACTTATCACAATCCTCAGAGTCTATGCTTAGAATTAAAGCTGTCCTACAAGGTCAAGGCTTGGCTTCAATGTCTCTGCACCTGGAGTCCACTTAGCTGGGCAAACTTCATCGCCGTGCTCGTGTACGAACTGGAGAGCCTGAACCTTTCTGAAAAGCTCCTCAGCGTTACGTCCTACGTTACCTGCATTTACTTCGTAAGCAACAATCTTTCCTTCAGGATTAACTACGAAGGTACCTCTCTCAGCGAGACCGTTCTCCTCGATATATACCTCAAAATCCTTTGAAAGTACGTGTGTAGGATCTGCAAGCATTGTATATGTAAGCTTAGAAATTCTCTCTGAGCTATCGTGCCATGCCTTGTGTACGAAGTGAGTATCTGTAGATACGCTGTAGATATCGCAGCCAACTTCCTTAAACTTTGGATAAAGGTTCTGAAGATCCTCAAGCTCTGTAGGGCAAACAAATGTAAAATCAGCTGGGTAGAAGAAGAATACGCTCCACTTTCCTAAGATGTCCTTCTTGCTTACCTCTTTAAAATTATTATTCTCAAAAGCCTGTACTGTAAAATCTGATACTTCTTTGTTAATTAATGACATGTTCAAAATCTCCTTTCAAATGTAAAGTTAATTATAGTGTACGACTACTTTTTTTATGATTTGATTGCGTACAATATTATAATATACAATATACCATAGATGAGAACAATTGTCAAAGGATATTTTAAACTTTTTTCGTAAACTTATTGAGAACTTTTTTTATTATCTTCCAAGGAAGTCGACATTTATCTTTCCTGTGTCTACATCAGCTCTTAACTGCCTGCTTCCTCTAACTTCTCTGAAGCTGTTATTAAAGATTCCTCTTCCGTTATTAATTCCGTCTACCACTATGACTCCAAGGTCATTGGTGAGGTCAAGGCTATAATCATCCCTTGTTCCTGAAAGTCTTACATTTACGCTTCCTGTATTACTTCCTGTATCTATGAAGTCGGCATCCACACCATCAAGCTTTACAAGTCCCGTATCGGTCTTCGCTGTAAGTCTTTCAGCCATGGCATCTTTTACTTTGATATAGCCTGTAGCTGATTTAAGCTTTAAGTCTTTGCTCTTTACATCCTCTAAAGAAATATAGCCTGTATCTGTGGAAATATCTGCAAACTCACTTTCTAAACAGTTCACATTTACTGCCCCCGTAGAGCTGTCCACAATCAGCCTTTTTATATCTCCGTCTTTTACCAAAACATGTCCCATGTCAGCCTTTACTTTTGCCTCTGATGCAGTCACACCAACGACTTCAAGCGAACCAAGATTCGTTTCCAGTCTAAGGTAATCAGCTGATATTGCAAAGAGGGATAACTTGCCCATGTCAGTTGAACCACGCACTTCTGAAAGCTTCTTATCTCTTGGTATTGCTATTTCAACAAACTCTTTTTTCTTGTTAAATATATTGAAGTTGAAATTAAACTCAAATACCTTTGATTTACGCTTATCCCTTATAATAAGACTGTTACCCTCTTTTTTGATGATAGGATCGGTTTCCTTGCAATTAAGATATATGCCAAACTCATCTCCTGTTCTTATGATTATATCTAAGGAAGATACATCTATCTCTATGGAATCAAAGGCATCGGGTGTAATATCCTTATACAGCTCCACTGCTGTACTTTCACATACAACCTTGGCATCACTCTTAAAAGAATCGGCATCATCTGACTTTGAGAAGTTTGCATCAGATGAAGATGAGTTGTCATCCTTTGTGCTTGAATCTTCTTTTGAAATATCTTCTTTTATTGTATTCTCCGCTTTTTTTCAGTTCTTTCAGTAACTTCCTGATCTTCTTTCATATATGCAGATGCCCCCATTATCTTTGCAGCCACATCCTCAGGACTTCCCACATTTCTTGTTACATCGCTTTCTTCTCCAAAGCCTGCCTCTTCAAAATACTCCCAATAGTAATTGATGGCATCTTCTCTGTCCTCAGGGTTAAGTTCCGAGAGCTTTGCTTTCAGTCTTTCCATAAATTCATTCTTATTCATTACTCTTTGTCCCCCTTGCCATTATTGATATTTACAGAAAATGAAAAAAATCAACATTTAGCTTTCCTTTTTAGCAGCCTGTCTATTCCGTCCTTATAAGACTTCCATTCCTTTTTTTATAGAATTTGAGTTTTTCCTTCCCCTCCGGTGTAATCCTATAATACCTGCGATTACGCCCCTGTACAGGACTGTCATAAGTTGCAAGTTCTCCTTCTTTCTGAAGCCTTCTAAGTACCGGGTAAAGAGTGGATTCAGATATATCTATTACTTCCTGTACCTTCTGTGTCAGTGTGTATCCATAAAAGTCTTCCTTTTCCAATATACCCAGCACACAGGCGTCCAGTAGTGGCGCAGTTACCTGAAAAGTCATAGTTATCTCCTTTCTATAAAAAATTGTCTCATTATTTGTTGGTTATAATAGTATATTATACAATATATAATATCGTTTGTCAACTAAAATTAACTTTCTCTAAGGCACATTCCGGTTGCATAAGCACCATATACACATCCGTCAAATCACTGTTCCACGGCAAAATTTTCCATTATGAAAGAAATCGCTTTGCATGATTAACCGCTAAACAAAAAACTTCCTTCAGAGTTTCATTCTCCAAAGGAAGTTTTAGCATACAAATCTGATATTTCATTATTTCTATCCAAAATTTACTGCACAAAACCAACGTCTTTTTTTCATTTTATAAAGTTACTCATTCTTCATAGCTTCTATAGCAGATATCTTGGTAGCCCTGCTTGCAGGATAATAACCTGAGATTATACCGATTAAAATCGCAAAGCCTGATGCCAGCAATGGCAGCCAAAGCGGAATCACGGAGAGACTTCCTCCTGCTCCTTCATCACCACCACCCATCATATTGAGGGCACTACCCAAGGCCCCACCAAAGGTATTTAGTAGGTAAGAGGCTCCATAGCTGCAGGTTATGCCAATCACACCTCCTATAAGTCCCATCATAGCCGCCTCAAAGAGGAAGAGTTTCTTGATGTCTACTATCTGACAGCCAAGCACCTTCATTACGCCTATTTCTTTGGTACGCTCATAGATTGACATTATCATGGTGTTGGCAATAGAAATAGCTGCAACAAGCATAGATATAGCTCCTACACCACCAAGCACCATCTGGATAGTCTTAGAGAAATTTTCAATCTGCTGGGTGAAGTCAGACATACTGCTTGACTTATAGCCCATTTCCTTAATTGCATCCTGAATATCCTGTACATTTTCAACACTGTCAGCATTTATCTTGATGCCTTCATATTCTTTCAGTTTCTTTTCAGCTGTTTTTCTCTTATCAGCAGGAAGCTGCTTTATAAAATCCTTGTACATATCAAGGAATTGCCCCATATCCATAAACACTCTGAATGAATATTCGCCATATCCTTCTGTATCAAACACTGCAAGCTCTGTATTATAGTCCTTAAGTTGAATCTTAATATTTCCATTCTCGTCACGAGGTATGACATCTTCATCATTTATGTTTAAGACCACCCTGTCTTTTAATGGATCTACAGACTTAGGCTGGAATGTAGATGAATTAGGATTATAGAAACCCTGAAAGCTATCTGCTCCAACCCAAAGCTTAATCTTAGCCTTATTAGTACTTTTCTTGTAAGTCTTATTGTTTTTAAGCTTAGGAAACTCAAGCGCCTCAAAAGAATCGGCATCCATTGCATAAATCACAGTATTATTTTCGTAGTTGCCACTCTTTAGCTTTGCTGAAAAAGTCATAACCGGCGACACTGTCTTTACATGAGGTATCTGCCTTAACTTTGCTATAAGCTTATCATCCAGCTTTTGCTTTTTTTCAGAGTAGTTTCCCTTATCATCTATGCTTACCTGATTCTTTTCCATGTCGATGACAGTAAAGCTTCCATACTGCATAAGATTTTCCCTAAAGTTCTGGTTCATACCTATACCGATGGATATCATTACGACTATGGAAATGGTTCCTATGACTATGCCGACTACCGTAAGTGCAGTTCTGGCCTTTCTTCTTCCAAGATTCCTCAGGCCCATTTTCATAAGATCACTAATCTTCATATAAATTAATACCCTTTTTAATCTTTAACTTAGCAAGGACTATTCCCGCTAAAATCGCAAGTGCGAGCACACCGGCAGTTATACCTGCCATAGCAGGAACACTCTGTGTTACGGAGAATGATGAGCCTGTTTCCGTGCCCATACCATGCATACCGTCCATGCCACCACCATTAACGCCGTTTACATCGCTACCGTCAGCACCTATAATTCCAGCATCTTTAGCCATATCTTCTGTATATGCGTCCGAACCACCAGCCTCAGCGCCTGCCTTGGTACCTGCCTCACCGGCCACACCTTCTGTAGCAGTTCCTTCTGCTCCCTCAGTAGTAGCAGAACCTGCGGTTTCAGCACCCCAGAAGAGGAGTCTGCTTGGCCCCTCCATTTTGTTCAGCTGTAGCAGTCTCTCCTGTTTTCTCTGTGGTTTCTGTAGCATTGGTTGTTGTCTGCGTTTTTTTGTTTCTGCCTCTTTTTGCTGTCTCTGGCTGTATTATAGTAACCTTGCCATTTGCATCTATCTGAGCTTCAGGCTTTGCATCCATTACAGCCGCACTTCCTGTTTCCGCTGTAGCAACATTTACAATTCCACTTGATATTTCTAAATTCTCGCTCAAAATAATCACCTCAATTTCCTTTATTATAACTCTTCATCTTCACGCATTGCTTCAGCAAGCTTTTTTTCTTTTTATACTTCTTAACTGCTATACCCTTAACCACCAAAGCCCCAGCGATGAATAAAACTATGTTTCCACATATAAAAGCCCAGAGAGGAATGATATCTTTTGGCCCCTCATCAATAGGCATAGGATCAATAGGAGTATCAGGAGTATCTTCAGGATTGGTTGCATTTACCATGCTCTCAAAATCAGTATCATAAGAGCTTACATTTCCGTTACTGTCTTCATAAGAAATGGTGAGAACCCCCTTGCCCATTCCATCTACCTGAGGGGTAACATCCATAGACCATGATCTGCCTTCACCGGCATTTACATTACCGATGATGAGGACTTCGTTTGCAGACTTGAAGTCTCCCTTAACCTTAGCGGTTACATTATAAAGAATAGCCTTACCCATATTGTTAAAGTCAAACGAGAGTGAAGTTGACTCATTAAGCACAGGTGTATCTCCTGCACCTACTGAAATATTGGCTACCATAGGTCTGTCATCTGAGTAAACCTGAAGCTTTAACTTCTCTTCTATCTTGTTCTGTTTCTTTATAAGTGCATTTTTATTGGCAACATCCTTGGTTAAATATTCATAATCAAATGTAATGGTAAGGTCATATCCATTCGTAGCTATATCACCCTTAGCCTTAAGCGGTATGCTAAGCTTCTCACTCTGCCCTGCTTTAAGGGAGTTGATGAACATACTTGCACTACCTTCTACTATAGAAAAGCTGTTGTCAGCAGATGAAATAGTAACAACAATGTTGTCCGCAGAAGCAGTAGGATGTGGATTCTTTACATCAAAAGTAAATGTAAATTCTTTTCCTGCCTTTATCTTATCCTTACCTGTGCTATACTTAGATACTGTAAGTCTTGGCATACTGTTGTCTACTTCACCTGACTCTTCCTTGCCCTTTGTATCTATGTAAATGCTCATTGTGTCAGTAAGCTGAGTGGCGAGGGTCTTGTCTTTTACGGAATAATAAGAATAGTTTACGGTAATTGGCTTCATTCCGTCTGTAACAGTCTCAGTGGCTGTAAAGCTTCTTCTGATTCTAAATACACCACCAGCCTTAAGTGAAGCAAGTCTGAATTTGTCATAAGCCTGAGCAGGCTTGAATCCTGCCTCTGAATAACCTGTTGTATCTACAACTATATTCTTGGCATCGACCTTACCTATATTCTTAAATTCATAAACCACATCAAAACTGTCACCTACATTTACTCTATAATGAGGATAATTTACATTTGATACCTGAAGTACAGGTCTAATCTCAAGCTTCTCAGCCTCGGTCTTTTTTGCAATTGTCTGCATAGAAAGTGTAAAGGTCTGAGGATCAGCTGATGTTCCGTCTGAATTATCGTATTTTACAGTTACATCAAGCTTGGTAACTCCTGCCGCAAGATTTGAAATTGCATCAAAGTCAAAGTCCACACTTCCGTCTTCTCCACCCTTGATGGTTCCTATATTAGCTGTAGGCTGGTCATTTGGTATAAGAGTACTTTCATATCCTGAAATACTTACTGTTACGTTGTCAGCAGCTAACTCTCCGTCATTGTGAAAGGTAAGCTTTACATCTACATCATCATTGTCTTTCACAGTTCTTGGATATTCTGAATCCAAAAGTGAAAGCTTAGCGTTTTTCTTCTGACTGTCGACAACAAAGGTAAACTTGCTTGACTGTTCAAGAGTTACCTCCTGATAATCATTAAAAGCTGTCTGTAGTTATAAATGTAACAGGAATGTCATTATATCTACCTTTTTTTTGCATTGAGAGGAATCCTTACAGAAAACTTTATATAGGCAGTATCTCCCACCGAAATGTTTTCCATCTTATTTCCCTTTGAATCAGTGCAAACCACATCCGAAGCAAGCTCAAATCCACCAGTTTTACTCAGATCAACGTTTATAATAGGTTTCCTGATAACATAATTTGAAGCCTTCACAGGTATGGTTACATTTACGGTATCTCCCGGATTTACGTTATAAGGCTTTAGTGCATCTGCTAGAACCGCCTTTGGCACTGTAGCCTTAACATTACCAAAATCAGTCTCTGACGCTTTTGCTACATTTATTCCACCTGAAAAATGCTGTAGTCCCGGTAAATATCATAGCCGCAGCAAGTGCAAATGCTGCACCTTTTTTTAATTATCTTTGTTGGCTTCATCTTTTATCTCCTCCGTCTTTTTACCCATTAGTTTTGCAAGCTTTTCTTCTCTCGCTTTTTTCTTTTCCTGTTGAAGTTCTTTAAACTTCTCTATCTCTATCCTGCTCTCTTCTTCAATCTGTTCAGCAGTCTTAATTACTTCAACATTTTGTATGTTCCCATCCAAGATGTGAATTATCTTATCTCCGTAGCTGGCAAGTCTCGGATCGTGAGTAACCATAACAATGGTCTGCCTGTTCCTCCTTGCCATTGAATGGATAAGCTCCATAACCTCCATAGTCGTCTTCGTATCAAGGTTTCCCGTAGGCTCATCCGCAAACACGATTTCAGGCCTTGCAACAAAGGCTCTTGCTATACCTACTCTCTGCTGCTGACCACCACTCATCTCCTTTTGGTTTATGCGTAAGTCTGCTACCAAGTCCAACCTGCTTTAGCATCTGCTCTGCAAGCCTTCTTCTTGTCTTTACATCCACCCTCTTAAATACAAGGGGCATTTCCACATTTTCAATGGCATTCATTGAGCCTATGAGGTTATATGCCTGAAACACAAAGCCAAGGTAGTGCTGCCTGAAGTCGGCAAGATTTTTCTCACTCATATGCCTTATGTCATAACCTTTTAAGAGGATTTCTCCGGATGAGGCCTTTTCTATGCCTGCCATCAGATTAAGTAGCGTGGATTTACCTGAGCCTGAGGTACCGAGGAGACAGCAAAACTCTCCCTTATTTATCTCAAAGCTAACTCCGTTAACCGCCTTAATCCTCTCATTTCCCATCGTGATATATTTTCTTCACATTTTTTTCAATTCGATGATTTTTTTCCCATAATTTTACCAGATTTTTCTTATCCTATATTTATTGATGAATGCATCAAACATTCGATACCTTTGATATGGGCTTGCTAAAGCGTTATAGCAGTGACCTTATCATTAATTAGTTAGTTCCATTTATCAGTAGTATAGCATCCCATTTTTTAAAACCATGAGTATCTTTTTTATTAAGTTATCCTTACAATTGGTTCCAAAAAAGGACTTCTAAATTACTTCAAGAAGCCCCTTTGTAAAACCAACTATAAATTTATGACTATTCAAGGCTATTTATAAACTGCTTGATAACTTCAACCGTTTTATCCACACCTCTGAAATCATTTTGAATTGACAAATGATAATTGGTAACTACTCCCCATTTCTCAATGGCATGGTAGTTATAATAATTTGCCCTGCGCTTGTCCATTCTAACTATTGTCTCTTCCGCCTTGTCTTCCTCAACTCCGTCTCTTTCGATTGCCCTCTTGATTCTAAACGGCATAGAAGACCAAATAAAGATATTAACTATATCCTTTCTCTCTCTTAGCACATAGTCAGCACAGCGTCCGACTATGATACAAGGGCCTTCATCAGCTACCTTTCTTATTATGTCAGACTGAGCTATATATATCCTATCATCAAGGGAGAGGTGGGTGTAGCCTAGGTCAGGGCTTCCGTAAGCATTCATGCCCATGGCTATAGAATAGAGGAGGCTGTTTGTGGCCTTCATCTCAACATTGTCAAAGGCTGCCTCTGCAAATCCGCTCTCCTTAGCTGCTTTGGCTATAAGTGCCCTGTCATAGAAGGGAACTGCGTATTCCTTAGCTAACTTTTCCGCAACTTCGCGCCCACCGCTTGCATACTGTCTGCTTATAGTTACTACTTTGTTCATAACCTTCCTCCTTTTTTGCGTTAGTTAACCTGCCTTCATTCTTACTTCAAGTATACTTCTTTTTGGCAACTTTTACAATAAGCTTGTGTCAAACTTTTCTTTGAGCTTGTCACCAACCACCTTAGGAACCCAGTTAGATACATCTTTTCCAAATGAAGCTATCTCTTTAACTATGGTAGAGCTTAAAAAGGCGTATTCCAGAGAGGTTATAAGAAAAAGCGTCTCAATCTCCTCGCAAATCTGTCTGTTTGTCTGGGCTATCTGCATTTCATTTTCATAATCTGTAACAGCCCTTAAGCCCCTAACGATTATCCTTGCATCATTAGCCTTTGCAAAGTCTACAGTAGTGCCCTCAAATGTCTTTACTGTGACATTCGGTATGTCTGCAACAGCCTTTTTAAGCATCTCAAATCTCTCTTCCATGGTGAAAAAAAGGCGATTTCTTCTTATTCACAAGTACTCCTATTATTACTTCATCCACTATAGCCGCAGCCCTTGTTATTACATCTATATGTCCATTGGTTACCGGATCAAAACTACCGGGATAAACTGCTTTTACCATATTGCCCTCCCTATATTAATAAAAAAAGTGTGTGCTCGCACACACTTCGCGCGCAGAGCAGTGCCGTAAGGCAAATTCCCCTGCCGCGAGCTGTGCATCCCTCGGAGAGATTTTTATGTGACAGGTAATTCCGGAGAAATTTCCTGTCACATAAAAAAACTGTTACAATAAAGATAACCTAAGTTAAGCCTTATTGCAACAGTTTTTTTGATTAGTGCGGATGATGAGATTTGAACTCACACAAGATTGCTCTCACTAGAACCTGAATCTAGCGCGTCTACCGTTCCGCCACATCCGCAGATAAATCGGTATGGGCAAAAAAATAGTGCGGAAGATGGGACTTGAACCCACACGACTGCAATAGCCACAAGATCCTTAGTCTTGCTTGTCTACCAATTTCAACACTTCCGCATTTCTTTATTCAATTTTCTCAATCGAACGAAAGCTAGTATAACTATGCTTTTTAAAAATATTGCAAGGGGTATTTTAAAATTTTCTTTGAAGTCTGTCACCAGCTTGGTTTTTTTACTTTACAAGCGGCAAGGTACTGCCTTCAGTCAGGCTGGCACCTCGCCACATATAGATGAGAAAGAACGCTTCTTTCACAGTTTTTATTCAGCGTATATAAGCACAAGTTTCTTTAATAGTTCAACTATCTTAAACATAGCATCAACAGAAACATACTCATACTTGCCATGGTAATTCATTCCACCTGTACAGATATTTGGACAAGGAAGTCCCATGTATGAAAGGGACGCTCCGTCAGTACCTCCTCTGATTGGCTCTACTCTAGGCTCGATTCCAAGCTCTATCATAGCCTTCTTAGCATTTTCTACAAGATGCATATTAGGCTCGATCATTTCTTTCATGTTGTGGTAAGAATCTGTGATTGTAACATCTGCTGTGCTCTCACCGTATTTTGCATCGATGAATTCTCCCACCTTTGCAAATAACACTTTTTTAGCCTCAAACTTATCTGCATCATGGTCACGGATAATATAGTTTAGTTTAGTTTTCTCGGTATTTCCTTCAATTTCAGTAATATGGAAAAATCCCTCATAGCCCTCAGTGCAGTAAGGGTCTTCATATACAGGAAGCATAGCCTGAAATTCCATTGCTATTCTGATGGCATCCTTCATCTTCCACTTAGCAGAACCGGGATGAATGGATACTCCGTTTATAACCACCCTTCCGCTTGCTGCATTGAAGTTCTCGTATTCAAGTTCTCCAAGCCTTCCGCCGTCTACCGTATAGGCATAGTCAGCTCCGAATTTATCTACATCAAAGTACTTGGTTCCATTTCCTACCTCTTCATCAGGGGTGAAGCCTATTCTGATTTTTCCATGCTCTATCTCAGGATGTTCCTTAAAATAAGCCACCATACTGATAATCTCAGCTATTCCCGCCTTGTCATCTGCGCCAAGGAGCGTGGTTCCGTCTGTAACTATAAGTGTCTCACCCTTAAATTCAGGAAGAGTAGGGAAGTCACTTACCTTCATTACCACTCCTAGTCCTTCATTTAGGACTATATCTCCACCATCATAGTTCTCTATTTCACGAGGCTTTATATTAGCACCTGAGATAGCATCGCTTGTATCCATATGTGCAATAAATCCAAGCACAGGCAGATCTCTATCTGTAGTAGCTGGAAGAGTCGCAAATACATAGCCATGGTCTAAAAGCTCTACCTCGCTAAGTCCAAGCTCATTAAGCTCCTCCACCAAAAAAATTTTGCAAGTTCAAGCTGCTTGGCTGTACTTGGTACTTCCTCAACTCCATCCTGTGACTGTGTATCAAATGATACATACTTTAAGAATCTCTCTTTAACAGATTTCATAGCATTCTCCTTTTCATACATTACCATACTTTTTCACCTACTTCTTCTTCCCAAGCCATCCCTTCTTTATGCCATAAAGAGGGATTTGCATACTTGGCAAGTGAACCTCGTGCAGATTCAGTCGTTCTAATTTTAGGGTAGCTTTCTTCTATAAATTCATCTAAAATTGTAATTATCACTTTTTGATTTTTCTTTGCCTGTATCTTTTCCAATGTTTGTACTGTATTGCCATCATAATACCCATTTAACGAAACCATATGCATCTGCCTCCTTTTTCTTACTATTTGTCACTTTTTACCTTATTCTTTTGCATTAAGTATAAGGGAGTAAGAGCATCACTTGATTTTATCTCCCTTAGCTGCCCTCTTCTTGAGTTTGAATTTTGAGGTCTTGTAGCTGTCTCCATCAAATTCTACTTCTGTAGTAGCACTAACCTCTACAGCCACAGCCTTAACCTCATCATCAGCAGCAAGGCTTATGCCCTTAACTCCCCTGCCGCTCTTCTTCATTTCAACCACTTCATCAAGAAGATAGGATAGGCCTATTTTCTTCTTCGTAAGCATGTAAACTCTCAGGTCGTGAGAAAGTATCTCTGAAGCGCTAAGCACCCTTACGCTAAGGAGCTCATCATCCTCTTCTAGCTTGGTAGCAAGCATCACAGAGCGGTTTGTGTCAAATTCAACTCCTGAAACCAGCTTTACAAAGCCCTTCTTAGTAGCAAAGAAAACCATTGATTCATAAAGCACTGCAAATGAGGTGTAGAGAATAATCTCTTCCTTACCCACCTTCGAGATATTGTGTACCAGTGTTCCCTTATCCCTAAGCCTTACCTTTGGTATATCCTTTACTTTCACCTGATGCATATTGCCACTTGCAGTAAATATGCAGAGCCTGTCTGTATTTCTCATAAGTATCTTAGTCGGATACTCATTAAGAGCCTCTTCATTAGCCTTTGATATGCCTGTCACATCCACGCTCTTAGCATATCCGAAGCGGTCTATAAGCACATATACATCTTCTTCTTTTACTTCTTCAACATAGACCTGCTTTTCTTCATTCAAAAGCTCTGTCCTTCTAGGTCTGTCAAAGTTCTTAACATTTGCCTTCAAATCGGTCTTTATCACCTTATGAAGCTCGCTTTTTATCTGATAATATCTTGCTATACTCATCTATATTGTTTTTTTCAGGTTTTCCGCCTCAGAAGTAAGCTTTAAGACCTCAAGTCCAATGAGCCTGCTAAGAGGCATAGCAAGGATGGCATCAGCCTGTGCCTCAGTAAAGTCAAAGCCCTTTGCCTCCTTCTTAGATGCCTCGGACTTGAATTTAATCTCAGCTATATTGCCGTTTACAAGGCAGTCTTTTGCCTGCTTTATAGACTCAGACCCCCTTAACACCTCTATAATAAGGTCGATTACATCTACAGCCTTGATGAGGCCGTCTACGACCTCAGCTCTAGCCCTTGCCTTTTCCAGTAAATGAGTATATTCCTTGGTATACAGCTCCTCTTCAAAGCTAAGGAACTCCTCTAATATCCCCTTAAGAGAGAATATCTTAGGCTGCTTATCCCTTACTGCAAGCATATTTACGGAATATGTATCTTCCAAAGGAGTTTTCTTGAAAATGCCGTTAAGGAGATTGTCTACATTTCTCCCCTTCTTTACCTCAACTACTATACGGACATCTGATGAGGACTCATCCCTCACATCTGCAATTTCGTCAAACACCTTATCCTTCATAAGGTTTACAAGGCTTTCCACAAGCCTTGACTTATTGCCGGTAGAAGTAAACGGAATCTCTGTAAATACTATATTTTTCTTTCCATTATCTCCGTCTTCAATTACATACTTTCCTCTTACACGGAGCCTGCCCTCACCATTTTCATATATTCCTGCTATTTCATCTGCATTTGAAATTATTCCACCTGTTGGGAAATCAGGTCCAGGTATGTATTTCATTAACTTTTCAGTGGTAAGCTCAGGATTGTCAAGGAGGGCTATAGCCCCCTTTATTATCTCTCCCGGATTGTGAGGAGGTATATTGGTAGCCATACCTACAGCTATTCCTGTAGTTCCGTTGATTAGAAGAAACGGGAGCTTGGCAGGAAGGATAACAGGCTCTTTTTCTCTCTCGTCAAAGTTTGGTACAAAGTCAACAAGGTTTCTGTCAAGTCCTGTAAGCAGGTTCATAGCTCCTTTTGAAAGCCTTGCCTCAGTATAACGCATAGCCGCCGCAGAGTCTCCATCTATGGAGCCAAAGTTACCGTGTCCGTCAACCAGTGGCACTGACATAGACCATTCTTCAGCCATATGCACAAGGGCATCATAGATGGAAGAGTCACCATGTGGGTGGTATTTACCCATGGTATCTCCGACTATGCGGGCAGACTTTCTATGCTGCTTGTCAGGAGCAAGCCCAAGCTCATTCATTGCATAGAGGATTCTACGCTGAACAGGCTTAAGTCCGTCTCTTACATCAGGCAGGGCTCTTGATATAATTACGCTTACAGAATAATCTCTGTAGGAATTTTTCATTTCCTCAGAAAAGTCCTGAATTATAATATTTTCTTCTGTTACCATACTTTCCACTTCCTATAAATCAATATTACACATCCACCTTCGCATACTTTGCTTCATTCATTATGAACTCTCGCCTTGGCGGTACCACACTGCTCATAAGCAGGCTTGTAACCTCATCAGCCTCAACAGTATCACTTATATCTATTCTTGCAAGCGACCTGGTCTTTGGATTAAGGGTTGTCTCCCATAGCTGACTCGCATCCATCTCACCAAGTCCTTTGTAGCGCTGTATCTCTAGGATTTTTGCGGTTTTTATTCTTCCTAAATTTCTCAAGCTCATAATCATTGAAGATATACTCTGACTTCTTCCTCTTCTTTCCTGACTTAGACCTCCCCTGCTTAGCTTCAGGCTTTTCTCCGACTCCAAGCTGGAAGATATCAAGCTGCCCTTCCTCAAGCTTCTTCTCAGGCACACTGGTAGCCTCAGCACCGCTCTCCTCATATTCAACCTTGTATAGAGGTGGAAGTCCTCTGTATATCTTACCTTCTTTTATAAGGTCAGGCATAAATCTATAGAAAAATGTAAGCAGGAGGGTACTTATATGAGCCCCGTCCACATCCGCATCAGTTAAGATGATAATCTTATCATAACGAAGCTTTGATATGTCAAAATCATCTCCGATGCCACATCCAAAGGTGGCTATCATTGACTTTATCTCGTTATTTACAAGAATCTTCTCAAGGGGTGCCTTCTCTACATTTAATATCTTGCCTCGAAGCGGAAGCACAGCCTGTGTTTTACGGTTTCTTGCAGTCTTTACCGTACCTCCCGCAGAATCTCCCTCCACGAGGTATATCTCACATTCAGCCGCATTCTTTGATGAACAGGAAGCAAGCTTGCTCTTTACATCAAAGTCATTAAGGCTCTTAAGCACTGCATTTCTCGCCTTGTCACTTGCTGTTCTTGCACTGTAGGACTTCTGTGCAAGGTCAAGAATAGACTTAAGCACCTCTATGTTTTTATCAAAATATCTGACTATTTCCTTTGAAACTACTTCTTCAACCGCAGTCTTGGCATCGGTATTGCCAAGCTTTGTCTTGGTCTGTCCTTCAAACTGAGGGTCGGGATGCTTGATTGAAATAATCGCAACTATGCCGTTACGAATATCCTTTCCGTCAAAGTTATCATCCTTTCCCTTGAGGTATCCAAGTTCTCTTGCATACTGATTCATAACCCTTGTAAGTGCAGTCTTAAAGCCTGTCACGAGAGTTCCACCATCTATTACATTGATACGGTTACAGTAGGCATTTATCTGCTCCGAAAAACCGTTAGTATATTGAAATGCCACTTCAACCTCTATGTCACCTGACTCACCCTCTACATATACAACCTCGTCATTTATAACTTCTGCCTCACGATTGATGTATTTTACATAGCTTTTGATACCGTCTTTTTCTTCGTATGACTTCTCCTCGCCTGTATTTTCATCAACAAAGTTGATTTTAAGTCCCCTATTTAAAAAAAGCTGTTTCTTTTAAGCTTTTTTTCTTGATGATGTCAGCCTTAAATTCAACAGTTTCAAATATAGTATCGTCAGGGTAAAAGGTTACGCTTGTACCTGTATCTGACTTCTTGCAGGTTCCTACCACCGGAAGCTCACCCTTAACTAACTTTGTTACAGGATGTCCACCATTTTCATACTCATCTATGTAGACATTGCCATCTCTTCTGATTTCAACTATCATCTTGGTCGAAAGAGCATTTACCACAGAGGCACCTACTCCGTGTAGACCTCCCGATACCTTATAAGCCCCACCCGAGAACTTTCCACCTGCGTGAAGAACTGTATATACCACACGCTCCGTAGGTATTTTCTTGGTTGGGTGTATGTCTACAGGCACACCTCTTCCATAGTCCCTTATGGTTATGCCACCATCACTTCTTAGTGTAATATCAATCTGGGAGCAAAAGCCCGCAAGATGCTCATCTATACCATTGTCAAGGATCTCCCATATAAGGTGGTGGAGGCCTCTTGTACCTGTGCTTCCTATATACATACCCGGGCGTTTTCTAACAGCCTCAAGCCCTTCAAGTACTACTATCTGACTTCCATCATAATTTCCATTCATAACTCTCATCCTATCTTAAGTCCAATATATACTCCTGCAATACTGCAGGCTATGGATAAAAAAATATAGCTTACTGCCGACAAAAACTCTCCCTTTTCGATAAGGCTAAAAGCTTCATACGAAAATGTAGAAAATGTGGTTAATCCACCGCAAAAACCTGTTTTTAAGAGCAATAATTTCTCAGGTCTCATACCTGTTTTATCGGCATAAGAAACAACCATTCCTATAATTACAGCTCCTATTATATTTGTAATAAGTGTATTTACAGGGTAATTTATTTGCTTAATAGGAATTTCAGACAGCAGATATCTTAAAAACAGAGCCCAAAAAAATCCTCCTATACCTACTGCCAGACATTTTATAAACAATTTCATACCTCCGCACTTATAATACAAATATGTAAGTTATGTTAAAAATATAGCAAAATTATTTCATCGACAATTTAGTATAGCAGATTAAATGCCTATTTGCAAGAAGTTTCGAACATGAGTTCTCTAGTTGTTGTGTGGCTATTATACTTATTTCTTCCACGGATGATTTTTTTATTCTATTTATTTCTTAAGATTTTTCAAAGCTGATATTTAGTGAAATTTACATATTAACCTATAACAGAAACTTAAAAAAACCTGATAAAAAGACTTTCTTAACTTTTTCAATATCTTCATCATCTAGCAAATATATCCTATCACCATATATTCTTCTTATATCTATTTCTCTTATTTTTTTAATTCTTACAAATGTCATACCCCTATAAAAATAATCCCCTAAATAAAAATTAGGCATATCAAACGATATGCCTACAGTGTCCTTAACTAATAAGGCTCTTTTTCTTTTATGTAACACATCCTTAACGAATAAGGCTTTTGTTACGGTTTTATTTTACTATAATTAAATATTTTTGTCAACTTATTCATTTTTTAAACTACTTGCTCACAATCCTCCCCTTCTCCAACTCTTCCTCATAAGCTCCTGCCTTCCTATTGATGTATTTAGTCCTAAACTTAGAATAAATGATATTCTGTTCTGAATACAGTCCAAAATAGCCTGACATTATGTAGCTGATAGCAATGGCAAGCAGGAAGTAGATATTGCCCTCCTTGAAGCCGAAAAGCTCAGAAATGATGAGAAGTGAGGCTATAGGACAGTTGGTTACTCCTACAAAGAGCCCTGCCATTCCACAGGCTACAGAAAGAGAAGTCGGTATACCTAAAAGCCCCGCAAATACATTGCCAAAGGTGGCTCCTATATAAAGTGATGGCACTATCTCACCGCCCTTGTAGCCTGAGCCTATACATAGCGCAGTTAGAAACATTTTCATCAAAAATGCGTACCATAGAACCTCTCCCTCCACAGCTCTTTCTATGACAGGCATACCTGCACCAAGGAAATCCCCTGTTCCAAGCAGAAGGTTGATAACTACAAAAAGTGTACCACCCACAAAAACCTGTACATAACGGCTTTTGTGAAGCTTTGAAAAATCCGTTGCTAAAGCCTTTTAGCATAAGACAAAAAGCTATACTTAAAAGGCCACAGAATATAGCTAAGATTGCTACCTTCCAGGTAATCTCCATGTCAAGCCCCACATCGGCTACTCTTCCAAGATGTTCCTTGCCAAGCCCATATAAATGAGCCAGCCACCTTGCAGTCACCGAAGACACAAAGCAGGGAAACATAGCCGAATACTGGATGATACCTATACTTGCCACTTCCATCGGGAAAAATACGGCAGCTATAGGCGTGCCAAATATAGCAGAAAAAGCCGCACTCATACCACACATGATAATCATACGCTTTTCCTCTTCACTAAGTTTTTAGCCATTTAATCTTGTTAAGCCCTGCTGCCGCAGCGCTCCCAAGCTGTAAGGCAGCACCTTCCCTTCCCACTGAGCCACCAAAGGCATGTGTAATTAGTGTTGAGACAAAGATGAGGGGAGCCATAATTACGGGAAGCTCCGTCTTTGCCTGAATAGTACTAATAACAAGATTTGTACCCTGGGACTTATATACCCCCGCAAAGCGGTACAAAAATACTATAATAAGGCCTGCAAATGGCAGTCCGTAGAGCATTTCAGGATGAGTCTTTAACAAATTGTTTGCCCTGATGTCAAGCGCTGAAAAATGCCACACTGATGCCTCCTACAAAGAGGCCTACCAATGTGGCAAATATGCACCAACGAAGCAGATTAAAGATGTTCACCCTGATTTCTGTTACTATCTTCTTAAACTCCGTTATAAAATTCTTCATAAAAACTCCGGTACCTTGTCTTTTTATGCGGGTGTGGCTTGTATTCAACACCCTATGCTACAGAACTGCTACAGTTTTGCTTAACCTTGTATCGTAGCTTGATACAGGGCTGCTACAGCTGTGCTTTTTGACACTTGTATCATATATATTACTGTGCCTTAACTACAAGAGCCCAGGTTCTTGCGGCAGGTGTATTCTTAAGTACTGTAATTGTTTCAGCACTTATAGATGCTCCCTTAAGAGCTGTGGCAAATGGCATATAGTAGAGCTCTGCCATTCCTGTCTGCACATTCTTACTAAAATAAAAGTATGAGCCGTTGTCTGAACTAAGTATGTTTGAACCAGGCATGATATATACCTTTCCTGCTCCGTTGTCGTTAAGCCCCAGAGTTGAAAGAACTTCCTCATATCTGGTTACTACTGTATTTGAAGTATTTTTAAGGGTGAAGTTAATGCGGTTTTCCTTGCCTGCAACTCCTTCTCCACTTACCTCTAATGAGCCTACACTCGCACCCTCACTAACCTTAGAGTCCATAGCATTGTTAGCCATACCTCCTACAGCTACCGCTCTTATATTCACTGTACCTGTAGTAAGGACTGCTGCCTTAAGAGGATAGGTGAGGAAGGTCTCTCCGTCTACAGTTACAGGAGAAATGGTCTGAAGCTTTCCATCAGCTGTATCAAGCATAAGCCCTGTGTTGCCCGTGATAACAAGGGATATCTTGCTCTGTGGAATGCCTGCATTGTAAATGCTGTTACCCGCACTGTCCCTTGCCCTTACAAGCACAAAGTATGACTCAGGAATGGTATTGAGTGAACTTGTTCCTCCAAAGGAATTAATCACAGTTCCGGTTGGTAAAAATGTATTGTTATCCATTACCTTCACATAACCAGTGAGTGTACGCTTGTATATACCCATAATCTGTAGGTCTTTAATATAGCTTGGATTGCCGATTTTAATCTGAACTTCCCTGGTTATAGGAGTCACACCTCCATAGGTTATGTTCAATCTTCCTACATAGCCAACTGTCTGGTTAGGCTCCAAGTCTATAAGGAATTTACCGTCTGCCACGAGGTTTACAGGCTTGTTGCCCTCCCATATCGCACTTGTTTTACCTGCAAATCTAACGTCTCTTGTAACATCATTGCCATACTGGTCAAGAAGCTTATATCTCACCTCAGCCTTCATACCGCTGTCACTAAGGGTGGCAAGAGGTGCCTCCATGTTTTCAACAACAATTTCCTTAACTGCCGCCTGTGTGGAAACAGGTGTCCTATCCTTTATATCAACCCCTATTACATTACTCTTAACACTTGGGGCAGCGTTCCTGCTGCTCTTTACAGAAGCCCTCACATATACCTTGGTAGCTGTATGACCTGCAACTAAAAAAAGCCTGATGAAGTTATAGTAGCAATGTCTGAAGATGCAGGTATAGTGCAGGCTTCATCTGCAAATAAGTCATAGAAAATGCCATAGGGTCTGCTTTTCTGCCGGGACCGAGCTTTTAACTCGTTACTACCCGCCTTTGAGACAGACTTAAACTGGATGATAGAGTCTGTAAAGCATGGTGCCGTCAAACCTGCCTGTTCCTGCTATAGAAAGGTTGTCAACACCGCTGTTTACATTCACCTTACATTTAATTGTAATCTGCTTCTTATTCACTGTGTAGGTAAAGCTGATAACCGTAAGTCCGGGCTTCTTCGCAGTCACCACACCGTCCTTTGATACAGTTGCTGCATTTTTATTGGAAGACTTCCAGCTTCCCTTAACACCTGAGGTTCTTCCTCCTATGCTGTAGTCAATATCAAGCTTTTTTTCTGCCCTATATAAACTTCCTTTGCCTTCTTAAGAGTCAACATGGAATTCGGACTACTCTTGTCGTATAAAAAATGCAATTGCTGCCTTAGCCTCTTCTCTCGGTGATAGCACTGAGAAGCTGCCAAAAGCCACTGTTCCTGCAAGAAACATAGCTAAAAATTTATTTTTCATGTAAATCTCCCTTCGCAAAACTTTTAACTTACCCCGGTTAGGGCTTTATCACTTTAACATCAATATATGTCTGAACTGTGTTAGATTTATTACCTATTTCCCACATTTTAATAAATTTCCAATTTCTTCTGTGGAAAACTCGTATTTTTTGCCACAGAACTCACAACATACCTCCACCGGCTTATCCTCTTCATAAAGCGAGGTCAATTCTTTCTCCCCTATGCTTATAAGCACCTGTTCCACTCTTTCTTTGTTGCAGTCGCAGTAAAAGGAGGTCTCTGTCTTGTCTGTGATTTCAACATTTAAATCTTCAAGAATGAAGGTCAGAATCTCCTCAGGAGTCATATCCTCATCAAGCATACCTGTAACTGAAGTCACCATAGGAATCTTCTTCTCAATGGCATCTATGGTCTCATCGCTTGCCCCCGGCATTAGCTGGATAATGAAGCCTCCCTGCCCTCTTTACGCTGTAATCTCTATCTACAAGGACTCCGAGAGCCACCACGCTTGGCACCTGCTCGCTGGACGCAAAGTAATAAGTCAAATCCTCTGCTATCTCACCTGTGACGAGGTTGGTTCTTCCCACATAAGGCTCCTTAAGACCCATATCCCTGATGACAGTCAGCACTCCACTTCCTACTGCAGCCCCTACATCAAGCTTTCCTTCCGACTTAAGCGGAAGCTCTACATCAGGGTTATAGACATAGCCCTTCACCCTTGCCTTAGAATCTGCTGTAACTATAAGCCCTCCTATAGGTCCGTCTCCCTTTATCTGAAGTGTGAGCCTGTCATTTTCTCCCTTCATCATAAGCCCCATCATAGAGCCTGCTGAAAGAAGCCTTCCAAGTGCTGCTGTTGCCACAGGCATACTATCGTGGTGAAGCCTTGCTTCTTCTACCAGATGTTTGGTTGTACAGGCAAAGGATCTTACCTCTCCTCCTGCCGCAACTGCCCTTACTACATAATCTTTCATATACTTACCTGTATGTTTTTCCTTCCTGATATTTTTCCTTAGCTATAAAGTAAAGACGCTCGCTCTCCTTCTTAGGTGCTTCCCTTGTAAATGCATCATAAACTGCCACAAATTCAAGCCCTCCCTCAGTAAGAGCCTCCTTTATCTCCTCTATAGTATACCCCTTTTGGTAGTGAATTTCATCAAATCTTAAAAATCTTCCCTTTTCGTCCTCGCTATCTTCCAGATAAATGGTGAGGTCGTACTCATTTATCCTTTCCTCACTATCATAATAATTATCCCAGATAAAGCTCATATTTTCCCTGTTTTCAGCTATTACACTATCTCCTAAGAGGGTTTCGTATTTATATATTGTATTTAAGTCAAAGATAAATACTCCGTCCTTATCAAGGTAATTATTGACCAACTTAAATACCTTCACAAGGTCAGGCTTTTCTAAGATATAATTAAGCCCGTCACAGATGCAGACTACTGCACCCACAGTACCGTAAAGTTCAAATTCTCTCATATCCTGACAGAGATAGAGGATATCTCCCTCCCCTTTAGTCTCCTTCTCTGCGGCTACCTGCAACATGGATACAGAATTGTCTATACCTATCATATCATATCCTGCTGCCTTTAGTCTAGTTGTGACATTGCCGGTGCCACATCCAAGCTCAGCCACCAGTCCTCCCTTAACACCGTTTTCTTTAAGCAGGCCTATGAGGTACTTAGTCCACTCATCATAAGGCACATTGTCCATAAATTTATCATATACTTCCGCAAAACCCAAATAAGCCTCCACAATTTCTCCTTCCTGCATCTAACTTAAGATACCTTAAAACAGGCTGATTAAGCCTCTAAGTTTATTTCTTTTCCAAGTGAAAATGAATAGATAATCCTCTCCTTAGGCTCTTTTCCTGTGATTCTCTTAAGGCAAGGGCGTAGTTATCAAGCTGAACCTTATATCTCTTTATAAGCTCATCAGGACCTTTATCTCCATATACCCTGTCAGTCTTGTAGTCCATCAAGATTACATCATCGCCCTCCATAAACCAGGCATCTATAATACCCTGTACGAGAACCATTTCCTTCACTTCGCCAGCTCCTGCATCCATCCCCATAACAAAAGGAGATTCCCTGTATAGCTTATCTTTAAGAAATGCCTTACTCATCCTCTCATACAGCCTGCTCTTAAAGAAATTCATAAAGTGCTTTATGACAATGCTCTCCATTTCCTCTTCTGTTATTTTTTTGTCAATGACAAGACTCTCCAGATAATCCTTAAACGAAGTCTCATCATAAGACTTTCCAAAGTCAATCCTGCTAAGGATGCTGTGGTAGAGAGTTCCCCTTGCGGCTCCTTCCACCTTTTCAGCCTCTCCCCTCATAAATTCAGGGATGTAAGCCTCAAAATCAGTCTTTATCTCACCTTCAAAAGGAGTTTCTCCTCCTTCTTCCTCTTCTAAATGAAGTCTTTTAAGCTCAGATACCGTCATCTTACTCTTTAGCCCTACAGCCTCATTGAAAGGATAGATATATTCTCTTTCCCTGGTGATTAACCTGCTTAATTCCTCGTAGTTCTCACTCTCAGGGAGATTTTTCGATGAGATTTGAAATGTCATTTTTAACCACTTCTTTTTCTGCCATTTCATCAAGGCTTTTATCTACCAGCTCTCCCGCTCCCTTAATGGTTAGCCTAAGCCTGCCCTTTTCTTTCTCCTTTATGAGGGCTGGCATGGCAAAGTCTAGGAGTGAATTGGTTTTTGACAACGAGAGGAAGTTCTGCTCATCATTTTCCCAGATTCCAAGCCTCTCCTCCACCTTGTCACAGCCTGCAGTAAGTATCAGCTTGTCCTCTGCCCTTGTCATAGCTACATAAAGAAGTCTTATCTCCTCTGCAACATTTTCAATCCTTAGCTTTCTGGCCACCATCTTCTTTATTATAGTGGACTTCTTCTCCCTTGTCTCTATATTAAAATCATCTATACCTATTCCAAGCTCCGGGTGAATAACCACAGCCGCCCTTGAATCCTGATTGTTCATGCTCTTTGACATCCCGCTTACAAAGACAACGGGATATTGAAGCCCCTTGCTCTTGTGGATGGATAGTATCCTCACAGCATCCACACCGCCTACCCCTGCTTCACCAAAGTCTACCTCGTATTTTCTAAGCCTGTCTATATATCTTACAAAATGCCCGGTTCCGTGTAAAGAGGTAGCTTCAAACGCCTTAGCCTTAGAGACGAGCATATCAAGGTTTGCCGCCCTTGTTTCTCCCGATGGCATGGCACTTATAAAGCTATAAAAAAATTGCTTTCTGTGAATAGTTCCTTTATTAACTCATGAACAGGGGTGAACACCAGTTTAGACCTTTTTTTCATTCAGCCAGTCTATGAACTTTTTACACTTATCATCTTCCGAAAGATTAATCACCTCCCAGAGGTCAGCCTCATCTTTTTCGAGTTCATTGGCATTTATACGGAGTTTTGCAAGTTCTTCTTCGCTAAAGCCTCCTATAGGAGAAAGGAGAACTGTTCCAAGCGGGATATCCTGATGCGGATTGTCAAGTATCTTAAGAAGAGCCAGCATTACCTGTACCTCCCAAGCCGAGAAGTAGCCAGTACTTGACTCACAGACAGCAGGAACACCCTCTGAGATAAGCACCCTTCTAAAGCTCTCAGCCCACTCCACATTGGTTCTAAGAAGTATGGCTATATCGCTGAATTTAAGAGGCTTGCCCTCATCCTTTTTCTCAGTAATAAGAGCCTTTATCCGCCCCGCTACAAGGTGAGCCTCAAGCTCTATGTCACTTAGCTTTAAGAGTTCTTTTTGGTATTTCACTGTCCTTGTCATAAAGCAGGACTTCTGTGATATTTAGGGCATCCTCCTCCTTGTCAACTCTTCCTTTAACAAGCCTTGCAGCCTCATCATAAACTATGCCTCCAAGCTCCTCTATCATCGTCTTTTTCAAATACTGCATTTACAGAGCCTATAACTTCGCCACCACTTCTAAAGTTATTATGAAGGCCTATTCTTCTTTCATTTTTTTCCCCTCAGAGTATCTGTTATACTTCTCTATAAAAGAGCTCCGGCTTAGCCTGTCGGAATTTATATATGCTCTGTTTCACATCCCCAACCATGAAAAATATTTGACTTTCCGCCATCTTCCCTTGCTATCGAGGTTAAGATGCTTTCCTGAAGGAGGTTGGAATCCTGGTATTCATCTATCATTATCTCTGCAAACTGCTCACTATATACCTTTGCAGCCTCGGTAGGCTTACCTTCACAATCAGTAAGTACCTTGAGTGCAAAATGAGCCCAGTCGGAAATATCAACCACATTTCTTTTTTTCTTTTTCAGCAGCATACGCCTCATCAAAAAGACCTTGTGAGCCTGATAAGTTCTCTTATAACCCTTGCTGTAACAAACCTTGATTTTTCTATGTCTTCCACACTCTCAGAAAGGAAGTCCTCTCTTAGCTTGTTGAAGCTTTCTTTGTAAGCATCCCTGATGTTCTTTGCCATTTCCTTTTTTTGCCCTCATCCACATCAGCGACCTTTTTTGAAGAAAGCCTTCCAAAGCCTGCCTCTCCCGTAAGCTGTATGAGCTTACTAAAGCTATCTGCCTGTAAGAGGGAGGTAAACAGAGCCACATCAGCACTTCCTGCCTCCTCGTACTGAGACGGGCCGTAGGGAGAGAGGGAAAGGCTTACAAATTTCTCCGCCTCACTTCTTAGCTCTCTAAGCATTTCCATACAGAATCCAAGTAAAACTTCCTCGAAGTCCGAGCCTTCAAAGGCAGCTTCCTGCCTCGTTAATTCTTTATCAAACCAGCTTTCCTTGTCAGGCAGACTTTCCGAGAATCTATACAACTGAAGAATCAGCTCTTCAATCACCTTATCAGACTTCCCTCTTGCAAAGTATTCCACAAAGTTGATGAAGTCATCATCCTTTCTCTCATACTCAGCTTCAAGCAGGTCTTCAATCACCTTTTTTCTTATAATCACACCCTCAGTATCATCCATTGTTCTAACTGCAGGGTCTATCTCAGCCTCCTTAAAATTCTCCATAACAACCTTCTTACAAAAGCTGTCAATTGTGCTCATATTAGCTTCAGAAAGCAGGGCTGACTGCTTCATAAGCCTTCTTGTAAGCTGTGAGTCCGGATCGTTATTTACCTCGGCTTCAAGTTTCTCCGCTATGGCAGAACCTATCCTCTCCTTCATTTCCCTTTGCGGCATCCCTTGTAAATGTAACAACCAAAAGCTCGTCTATATTGATGGGAGAGAGCTCATCAAGGATTCTTCCCATTATTCTCTCTATGAGTACTGCAGTCTTACCTGAGCCTGCTGCCGCAGAAACCAAGAGATTCCCACCTCTGTGCTCTATGACTGCAAGCTGTTCATCAGTCCATTTTCTTTCCATTCTCACCCTCCAGCTTAGCCCTAAGCTCCTCAAAAAAGCACTTCTTATCTATCTTTTTCAGCCTGTTATAGTTATATCCCGGCATTTTTAAGTCAAAACCACAGAGCCCTCTATATTCACAGTAGTCACAGCCTTTTTCACTTCCAAGACTATAAGGCTTTGGATATATTTCACCCTTTAATATTCTCTTCTTTGACTTGTCTATCTCAAGCTCTGAGTTGTCTATGAGTTCATTCATTTCACCACTTACATAGAGTCTCGTAGTGCTGCTTGGCTCCCCGTCTTTTTTAGTCTTTAGCTTAATTACATCCGAGTCGGTCTGTGGGGTAAGAGTGTTATTGTACACCATAGCCTCGTCTATCAGCCTTATATTGTGATTACCTGAGAGGGTAATGCCGTCAAATCTAAGTTCTTTTAGAATGGCGTCTTCTCCTCCTCCAAAGTCAACAACAGGATCATCTATATGAAAATAATATGCTCCTGATGGAATGATGAGATTGTCTTTTCTTTTCTTTCCGAACTCTTTTCTTATATAGTTAAGATAGGTAAACAACTGTAAATCAAGCCCATAATAGGCTCTGTCAAGGTCAAGACTTTTACTGCCTGACTTATAATCAATTACCCTTACATACTCACATTTCTTAAATCCGGAAAATTCCTTATTCTTAGCAAGCAGGCTGCCATCAGGAAGGTAGTCTGAAAGTACAGTATCTATCCTGTCTATCCTTCCCTTAAAGCCTCCTGTCACAAACTCCTCCTCAAAGGCTACAGGCGTAAATGAGCCTTTTTTAATCTGGGTAAGCACAGTTCTTACAGCTCTGTCAGCTATCCTTCTTAGCCTTTCAAGCTGGTAGCTGTTTCGGGAGGAAGACTTAAAGATATCATCACCATAGTCAAAGGTCTCAGCAAGGCTTTCTGCCTGAATAGCTGTCCTTTTCTCCTCTGAAAGCAGGGCAAAGCTCTCTCCGCTTTCAACCACCTTCTTTGCAAATCTTTCCAGTACCTCGTGGAGGATATTTCCTATATCCATCGGCTGGATTTCATATTCAGCTCTCTCCCTAAAGCCTTAGGCCATGCTTTTATAAAAATGAGCGTAGGCACAGGAAGAAAAAAGCTCAAGTCTTGTAACACTTCCCTTTAGCTCCCCATAAAGATTCGCTGCAATATACTCCTCAAGGCTGTTTCCATGTGCCCTTGAAGCTGTTCCACTTATTATTTTTGTTGTATCTGTCATCCTTATGAGTCTGATAATATTTTATCAGATTTATAATGGTTTCATCCTTTAAGTCCCTCTTTTTAACAGCCGTAAGAATTAGTCCCAGTCCACCGTCTTTCCTGATTTCATCAAGTAAAGATAAGGCTTTAGGCTCTTCCTTAAAGCTATCCTTACTAAAGACAGCCTTAAGCCTCGTTACAAAAACTGATGGCTTAAGGGCTTCCCTCCATGTCTGAAGCACTGTAGGATACATATAACCTCTCTGTGGGCTTAGTAAAAAGCAGGTAGATATAAAACTGCTCCCTAAAGGCTCTTTCTTTTGCCGTAGGAGCAAGCTTGGTATCCAGGCTACTAAGTTTCTCCTTTTCAGCATCTGTTATTATTCCCCTGGTACTTCCTGACTTTGGAACCTTTCCCTCATTAAATCCCAGACAAAAAAGCACCTTGATGTCCTTAAGTCTGGTACGCTCCACATCTCCAATTACTATTTGGTCAAGCCCTGGTGGTATGAAGCCTGCTTTTCCCTCCGCAAAGCCTGATTCAAGTATTGACCTGAACTCCTCTATGCTAAGTTTTTCATCTCCGAGAAGCTCATAGAGCTTCTCAAAGACAGACATTACTATCTTGTAGCAAGCTGCATATTCTTTAGCAGCTATCATCCTTCCTTCACTTTCAAAGTCCGCGCTTAGCTTCATAAGCCTCTCTTCGCAGCTAGCCTCCACCACAAAGTTATAAAGCGCTGTGATAAAGTCTGCCGCTAAAGATGTCTTAGCTTTTAAAACCTCATATAAAGGGGTAAACTTCCTTACAAGATTATCCCTTATACTCTCAACACTATTTTCTTCATCTGTAGGCTCTACACTTAAAAAGCTCTTCCGATACCTCTTAAGCCCCTTAATTCCCCTTCTTAGTATATAGTTTTTCGAATATGTCTACATCCTTAATATCCACATCTGCAAATCCGCTTCTTAGGTACCTCATTACTGCATCGTATGTGAAATTTTCCTCTATAACCAAAATAGATGCCTTTATATATTCCACAAAGGGATTGTCTGATATAGTTTTCTTGCTATCGAGGAAGTATGGAATATCCTTAGCTGAAAGTGTGTCTGCAACAACTTCCCCATATTCTTCCATATCACCTGTAGCAATAGCAATCTCCCTGTAGCGAAGCCCCTCATCCCTCACAAGAGATAAAATAAGCGGTATAAGGCTCTCTGCCTCTTCCTTTGGATTCTTATAGACAGAAACAGATACCGCCCCTTTTTCCTGTTTAATCTCCTTTATAGGATATCTAAATATCTGTTTTTCAAGGAGGCTTAGCTCACATGTCTTTCCTTCATAATTAGCAATTACAGGCTTAGCTATATTCACTTTTCTGTCTTTTGCAAGCTTGTTTACCCTATTTATGGTATCCTTACTTAGGTGAAATAGGCTGAATTTCTCATCATTTTCACTGTAGTATTCTTTCTCTGAAATAGTAAGTGTAATGAGTATATGCTCTGCCTTTAAGAGGAACAAATCCATGACTTTAAGCTGTACAGGGGTAAATCCCGTAAACCCATCAAAGCAGATAACCGCACCATCAAGGAGCTTTGACTTTCCTATCTCTCCGGCAAGCACATCTAGAATCTGCTCAGCTGATATATATTTTTCTTTTTTATAGTTGTTAAATGCACTATAGATTAGCCCCATGTCGTGAAGCTTGGCAGCAAGCACAGGGGAGGTGGTTTTCTCTTCGATATCTGCGAGTGTAGAGGATGTAATTCCATACTGCATAAGCTCACTGATAAGGGATTTGATATCTTCGGTAAATCCCTGTCTGCCTACCATGTTTTTGTAGAACTTAAGTTCCTTCTTTAAGCCTCCAAGCAGCTTTCTAATTATCATATTTTTGCCGGTGTCTTCAAGCACAAGCCTTTCCCTTATACTAAGTTCCTCGAACACTCTGTAGGCAAGGCGCATAAAGGAAAGCACATCTATGTTCATGATTGCTCCGTTTGAACTTAGACGCACCAAATCCCTCTGTGTCTGCAAGGTAAACTGCTCAGGCACTATTACAAAGTAATTTTTATCCGGATTCTTTTCTGCCTCTTTTACTATCTTCTTAAAGCAAAGTTCAGACTTCCCACAGCCGGTTCCACCAATAACATATTGAACTGCCATACACCCTCCACCTTAGTTAAAAAAATGCCTGCTATAAGCAGGCATAATTTTCCTATATTTGCAAAAATTTCAATTAGATATTGATTAGCTCCAAAAGCCTGCGAGACAGGCAATGGCATCATCCTCATCTGCTCCGTCAATCTCAATGACCAGCTCTTTACTCTTTATAGCTACGAGAGACATAACACCCATTATGCTCTTAAGATTGATTCTCTTTTCATCTGCAATAGCATAGCTACTGCTTTCGAACTTACAGGCTGTCTGAACTAGCTCAGCTACTGCATCAGGCAACATAGAAAAATCTTTTGAAATAGTTAGTTCTTTTGTACGCATTTTACTCTCCTCACAAATCCTTATACACTATACCATCAAATCCAAAAAAATCATTTAAACAGAAAATAATTTTTTTATTGATTTGATTTTTAACATGAATTATCTGAAATTACAAACAAAAAAATATTAACGTTACAATAATGCCTAAACAAAAATCCAGCAAGCACCTGTATATGTGTATGTCCTACGAATTCTTTCAATTTATCTTCAGGACTTAGGTTACTTTTACCCAGGTCCTCAAATATTTTAACCAATTCGTTTATTACTTTTTGCCTGCTTGCCTGTTTCAAGCCTCACTCCACTCGCATCATGCATCACCACAACAGCCAGTATGAAGGCTACTCCAAATACAGGAGAGTCAAAGCCTGACACAAGCCCTGTCATAAGCGCTACAGAGGTAACTGTTGCACTATGAGAACTTGGCATCCCTCCATCTCCAAGCAGCCTCTCAAAGTCAAGCTTCTTGTTGACAATCCAGAAAATAAGAAGCTTCAGACACTGGGCAGAGGTCCAGCTCACAATGCCCGCAAGAATAATTTTGTTCGATAATATCTGGGATATATAATCCATAACCTGCCTCAGTGTTTTTCTCTTTCAATGTTAACAAATTTCGTAAGCTCGCTCTTCCAGCCAAGCTTAACAGTTCCAATAGGACCATTTCTCTGCTTACCGATGATAATCTCGGTTACTCCCGGCGTCTCCGTATCCTTATTGTAATATTCATCCCTGTAAATGAACATAACTACGTCGGCATCCTGCTCTATGGCTCCGGACTCACGGAGGTCAGAAAGCATAGGCCTCTTATCATCCCTGCTCTCAACCTTTCTTGAAAGCTGGGAAAGTGCTATAATAGGGGCATTTATCTCCCTTGCAAGAGCCTTTAGGGAACGGGATATTTCTGATATTTCCTGCTGTCTGGACTCAGAATGTTTGCTTCCCGCAGTCATAAGCTGAATATAGTCTATCATCACAAGCCCGAGGTTCTTCTCAAGCTTTAGCTTCCTGCACTTACTTCTAAGCTCGGTAACTGATATTCCCGGTGTATCGTCTATAACGAGATTTGTCCCTCCTATTATTCTTGCACTGTCTACGATGTCTCCCCACTCCTGGTCGGAAAGGTCACCGGTTCTTAGCTTTTGGGAATCCACCCTTGAATTCATGGCAAGAATACGCTTGGCAAGCTGCTCCTTTGACATTTCGAGAGAAAATATGGCTGTAGTCACATTTTTCTTAACAGTCACATATTCAGCTATATTGAGGGCAAAAGCCGTCTTACCCATGGACGGTCTTGCCGCTATCAGAATCAGGTCTGAGTTCTGAAGTCCCGCCATCTTGTAATCCAGGTCGTGGAAGCCTGTAGGTATACCTGTAACTGTGCCTCCACTTTTTGAGGCGGCGGCTATGCTCTCAACAACAGAGATAATAACCTGCTTAATATCAGTAGAATCAGATACATGGCGCTTTTGAAGTAAATCAAACACCTTCTTCTCTGTAAGCTGTAAAACGTCTTCTAAGGTAGACTCTCCTGCATAACAGTTAAGGGAAATCTCCTCAGTCACCTTGATAAGCTTCCTCAGCAAAGAATTCTTATATACTATTTCTGCATAATGAGTCACATTTACAGAGGTAGGAACGGCCATTACAAGCTCTCTTAAGACATCTACCTCTATGGCTCCAAGCGGCTGCTCCATCTCCCTTATTTTATTCTCTATGGTGACTATGTCTATAGGCTTTCCTTCTTTTTCAAGAGCGGTGATTGCAGAAAATATAAGACCATATCTTTTATCAAAAAAATCATCCGCTTCAAGCATTTCAGAAACGGTAATCACAGTTTCAGGATCCAAAAAGCATGGAGCCTATTACCGACTGCTCTGCTGATTTGCTATGAGGCGGGGTTTTCTTAATCAGCTCCTCTTCTGCCATCTTATACCTCTTCTTTTTACCTCTACTGTTAGCTCTCCAACTACCTTAGGGTGAAGCTTAACCTGTATTTTTATAATTGCCGGCTGCCTTTATAGCATCGCTTATTATCTTCTTCTTGTCTATCTCAATACCAAGCTGCTTTTTTTGGTCTCATCCGCAATTTCCTTGGTGGATATCTGACCAAATACCTTGCCTTCCTTGCCCACCTTTATAGAGAGGTTAACCACCTTATCTTTAAGTGCAGCTGCTACACTTTCAGCCTCCGCAAGTATTTCAGCCTGCTTCTTCTCCTCATTTAACTTCTGCTGTCTGAGGTCATTTAAGTTCTTAGGACTTGCCTCTACTCCCAGCTTCTTAGGAATGATAAAGTTTCTTGCATAGCTGTCATTTGCCTCTACAAGGTCTCCCTTCTTGCCGAGGTTTTTTTCACATCCTGTAACAATATAATCTTCATAACATCCTCCTTTTATTTAAAGCGAAATTTCTCCTGATTCAATACAGCTATCAAGCAGTTCTTTTATCATGGTTTCAGCCTCTTCTATGGTAACTCCCTTAGGCTGGGCACCTGCAACGGATAAATGACCCCCTCCGCCTATCTTTTCCATAAGAAGCTGTACGTTCACTTCATCTATGGAGCGGGCAGAAATGTACACCTCGTTGTCACAGGAGGTAAATACAAAGGAAGCCTTTACATTAGAAATATTCATAAGCTCATTGGCTACCTTAGCACCGAGTATTACCCTGTTTCTATCCTTTTCATCGCCCTCAGTGTATCTTGCAAATGCAAAGGCACCTCTGTATATCTCGGCCATACTTGCAATCTTTGCCTTTAACTTAAATTCATCCATCTCAGTTCTGAATTCTTTTCTTATCCTCGTGACCTCAGCTCCGTTTCTTCTAAGGAAGGCCGCAGCTTCAAAGGTTCTTGCCCCTGTCTTTACGAGGAAGTTATTGGTATCTATCATAATTCCCGAATACATGGCAGCGGCTTCAGTCGATGTCATCTTTACATCAAGATCTATGTACTGAAGTATCTCTGCAACCAGCTCACAGGAAGATGACGCATATTCCTCTATATAAGAAAGCACAGTATTCTTGATTGTTGTAGGTCCCTGTCTGTGGTGGTCAAGTAGAACTATGGTGCTAACCTTATTAAGCAGCTCCTCACATTCCACAAATTCAGCGTTGTTAACATCAACTACTACGAGCATCGTATCCTTATCCACCATGGTAAGAGCCTTATCCCCGCTAACAAAGAGGTCTTCTCCATTTTCAGAAGTAGCCTTCATCCTTTCAATAGTTGGGGCTATGGAGGATGATATATTGTTTATAACTATATGGGCTGTCTTATTAAATGTCCTACAGATGCGGTAAACGCCAATTGCAGCTCCTATGGCATCTGTATCACTGTTCTTATGTCCCATGATAAGAACATTGTCCTTAGCCTCTATAAGCTCGCTAAGAGCGTGTGCCTTAACACGAGCCTTAACTCTGGTGTTGGTACCCGTACGCTGGCTCTTGCCGCCAAAGTAGCTTATATTGTTCTTTTCCTTAAGCACTACCTGGTCACCGCCTCGCCCAAGCGCCATATCTATAGCTGCTCTGGCAAAGTCATAGGACTGGGTATAAGACTCCTTTGAGATACCTATACCGAATGAAATGGTTACGGCCATATCATTGCCTATATTTACTCCCTTTACCTCATCCAGAATCGAAAATCTATCCTGCTTTAAGCTGTCGAGATATTTATTCTTAAATATAACGATGTACTTGTCCTTCTCAAGCTTCCTTGTGACCGCATCTATGCTCTGCATAAACTTTGTTATCTTTCTCTCCACAAGGGCAAAGAGAAGGGAACGCTTCACTTCATCAATACTCTCAAGTGCCTCTTCATAATTATCTATGTAAAGAAGCCCCATTATCATCTTGTTGTCATAGTTTTCTCTTTGAAGTGCATTTATCTCGGTTATGTCATAAAAGAAGGCAGATATGCTTCCATCCTGAAAACTGCCCTGCTTCGCCTTTATAGCTTCATCCATACACCTTCTAAATACTACCCTGTACTCCTTGTCCTCCCTCTTAACTACTTCCTCAACATCCTCATCTCCCATAGAGCCAAGGGAATCTTCAAGCTCAGGAAAAATAGCTAAAAGTGACTTCTTATCCACATTTTCAGAGTTTGAAATGTCATAAAAGGCATCGTTGTACCAGTAAATATTGCCTTTTTCATCCACTATCGCATAAGGCACTTCAAGCTCATTTAGCATAGCCGCCTCAGTATCTGCTGTCTCCATAGCAAAGCGGATTAGCTCCGTCTTAAGTCCTACTTTGCCAAAAATGTATATGGCTATAGCCAGTAGTATATAAACGAAGACAAATAAGGTGATTAGAATTGCCACATCAGCATCTATAATGTATATAGCCGCATTCATAGCTATGAGAATGGTACACAGCACCAAAGGCCAGGCAAAATACAGTTTTAATCTGCCTGAAATGCCTGTTTTACCTTGTTTATCATTTTTCACAACTTTATCCTTTCTTGCAAGCAAAATCCCATATATAACACAGATTTTGCTTTTAATACTATACTTCGAAAGACTTACATATAAAACACTAAGAATCTAAGTCTTACAAAATAATTAAGGTATCGGATATCCAGTTTAACACAAAATCTTTAATTTTTCTACTGCCTTGCCAAACCTTTTGCTTATTACTTTAGTAAGTAAAGAGATAACCCCCTCCCATAGGGAGGGGGCTGAATGCATTGCTGCTATTCATTTGTGTTATTGGTTATCTTCTTTTCCTTATTACAAGGCCAAGTCCGATAAGTCCCAAACCGATAATTGAGAGGAAGTCTCCTGTCTCTCCACCTGTCTTAGGAAGCTTAGGTGTTCCCTTTGGAGCCTTATTATCAGCAATGTCGGTTGTTTCTTCTTCATTGTTGTCATCCGCATCATCCGCATCATCTGTATTGTCGATGTTTCCATCCTGAGGAATATCATCCTCATCGATTTCTTCGAAACCGTCTTCATCATCACCATCATTATTGCTGTTTTTCGTCATTATTGTTTACATCATTTTGAACCCTGTGGTGTTGAATCATCAGGAACAATAATTGTAGGCGTGGTTGGGTTAGGTGTTGGAAGCGGATCAGGAGTCACTACCGGAATTACAGGAGTTCCACCAGGAGTATTTCCACCAGGGATTACAGGAAGCACAGGATTACGAGTAAATGAATTCTTAACTACAAAGTTGTTATCCTTTGAATTTCCTGTAATAACTACTGAATAACTGCCATCATTGATTGTTCCGGTACTGTAGCTGATAATTCCCTGAGCATCAGTCGTATAACCTGTAGCTTTAGTTGGATCGATATTAATCTTAACTCCATCGATTGCTGTTTCAAAAAAATCTGGTACTCGATTTCTACCCCTTCTTCATCCACTTTTTGGCTGGCGCTCAAAGTCTGTCATCCATTTTCCATCAGAATTAAGTTGTTTAGTTGCAACAGACTCTAGTTTATCTCCAACTTTTTTGTAAAGAGTAATTCCAACTGCACCGGCTGTAGCTGTACCTTCCCAAGCTTTCTTTACAGATATGTCTCTAAGATTTACATCATTAGTAATAACAACTGCATTTATATCACTTCCATCTATAGTAACAGTGCTACTTCCAATTTTATAGCTCTTTTGGAGATCTTCTAAAGTAAGGTTAGTTTTAATAGTATTACCAACTCCTACTTCTGCAACTCGGTAATCGATATTTTTCCCTTCTGCATCCTTAATTCTAAGTCCCTTAAATTTTGTTTTCCAATTAGATGAATTTAAGTAACGAGGCTCTTCCACAGGTACTAATTTATTATTTTTCTACTTTGTAAAGCTGAACTTGAACTGCTTCCTTGTACTTATCAAGAGTATTATCAGACCACTTTTTCTTAACAACCAACTCTTTCATTGTACTATCCTGTGTATTCTTAATAAAGAATGTATCATTTCCAAGGTTATGAACTGTTACCTCATATTCACCTATCTTATACTCAATTGGACTTTCAGTCTTTGAGCTTAATATATTTTGAATGTCATCCTCTGTAAGCTCATCTGTTCCTACAGCCGTTTCAAGTATCTGATATTTTTTTCTGAGCCTTCAACCTTATCGAAAGCAGTCTTTAATACTTTAGTATCTCCATTTAATTCTTCGGTACCAGCCTCTACCCATTTTGAAGATTCTGTAGTGGTAGCTGCTGTCTTTCTATACAACTTAACTTTAATATTCTTAGGATCAACAGTCCAATGTTTTAATACATTTATCTTTCCTTCTTTATTCTTAGATAAATCAAAGCTATTGGTAATATTAATGGTTGAAGTTTCTTTAATTTTCTCCATCTCTCCTTCAACTTTATAGAGTTTCTTGAGGTCATTATTAACTTCTATACCATTAATTTCCACTTCCTTCACAGTGTAACCATCAGGAAGATAAGGAAGATCAGTAACAGTATCCTCCCACTTACCTTCCTTTAATTCTACTGTTTTTTTCTTTCGTTTCCGGCATAAATGTCAACTTCTACTGACTTACGCTCAGACTGTGGGACATTATCAGCCCAAATCTTTGTTACAGTTATGTCGATAAGTTCTGTGTTGGTGATATCTCCATTAGCATCATAGGATACTTTATACTTCCTGCCATCTAAAGATACTATATCATTTGTCTTAAGTATATTATCGTTATCTCCAAGTTCCTTAATCTCATACTTAACTGCTTTTGCCTTCCTCATCTGTAAGAGAAACATTCTCAAATTTTTACAGTATACTGTCCGGCAACGAGTGTTTTTAGTCAAATTAGGTTTTTATATTAGAGATTTTTTTCATCTCCATTTTTTTGAAAAAGTCCAAATTTTGCTTGACCTATTGTACCAACCCAAGTCTTTATTATCTGAACATCACCCTTAGTAATATCAGTATTTGTAAAATTGAAGACATTATTTTCGGCAGGTCTAATTTCAACCTTGTAATTACGATTTCCTAATTTAACTTCATTTTCAACAGGCTGATTATCTTCATCAAGCTCTTTTACTACATAGGTGATTTTTTTTACTTCACCATTTACAAGCTTTATACTCAGGTAATTCTCCCTTGAATGTTCCTGTCCAAACTTTCTGATCATTTGAAGGAATCAAAGTATCTTTGCTTTTAAGAGTAATTGTTTCTTTAGGCTCGTTCTCATTGTATGCAAATAAACCAAATCTAACACTTTCTGCTGTTTTACCATTCCATGTCTTGCGTACTGTGAATGGCTTTTTAGGATCAAGCATCTTGGTGTTGGTGAAGATTACGCTCTTATCAGCAGGTTTATTATCCCCATCAACTAAGGTAAATTGCTTAGAATCTGAATAAGCATCATATCCTTCAATCTTTTCCTCAGTGATTGTATACTCAATAGGTTTGCCTCCTGAGTCGTAAACCGGAAGTTTAGTGTCTTCAGTTGAAGGCTCTTTTCCAGCCAATAAGCTAAAGCTAATTTCTTTTCCGCCACCTTTGATTGTAAAGTTAGCTGACTTACCAGTTATACTTTCCGCATCGCCAATCCACTTCTTTTCAAGAGTAAGTGTTCTCATTGTTCTCTTGTTGGTGAAAGTTACAGTATCATTATCCCCGAATTCCTTTGGTACATTAAAAGTGGATTCATAACCATTTAGCTTTTTCTTCTTCGATTGTATATTTAATAGGAGTATTGTTCTTATAATACTTGAGTGCTTGAATTTGGGTTGTCCAAGTTTTTCCACCGTCTGATTTCTCCGTATTATAATAGCCCTCTTTCTCTTTAATAGGGAGTGTAATTGAACTACTGCTACTATACTTGCCTGCAGTTGCTTTTAATTGTAAACATAGGCTTAACACTCTCATCAGGCACAGTATCCCACTCTTTAACAAGAGTAAATTTTATCATTTCATTAATAGGATCGCAAGTATTGGTTATAGTCCAGTCATAATTATTGCTCTCAGTCTGCTTTTACATCAACTGTAAAGCTGTGATTGCCTTTATTAAGGTTGCCTTTTTTTCGTCAACATCTTTTTCTTTAACCAAGTACTCAATGAGCTTTCCATCACTATCACTATCGTATTTGTTAAGATTTGAAAATGTATATTTCGCCTCATCTTTAACAATCTTTCCAGTAGTATTTTTTTGCTAAATACTTCATTTCCTACTCTTGACCAAAGTTCTACTTCTACATCTGTTTTGGAACTCATCAGGAGTATTTACCCACTGCTTGGTCACTGTTACATTTACTTTTTTTCTGTATTAATATTTTCTGCGGTAAAAGTAATAACGCCATCGGCACCAACCTGTGGAGCGAGGTATCCCTTTAATTTATAGTTTTCACCGGACTCTTCCGTGGCAGTATATTTGATTTCTCTTCCACCCTCGTACTTAGGTAGATTCTCTAACCTTGTAGTCCAACCAGGTCCGCTCACCTTAATCGGATTTATATTATTCTTAATTACCTCGCCATTAGCACTAATTATAAAAATTAACCGATTCTACACCTGTAGGTACTTCACCTATCCACTTTTTTTCAAATTTTATAGAAACGTAAGCTGCATCGGCTCTAAGCTTAGGAACATTAAACATCATTGGTTTTTCTGTTGGAGTCGGTGTTAAAGTAGTTTCACCGTTTGCAGGATGGAACTCGCCGTCTTTCCAATTATCTTTAAGCTTTACCTGATATTTAAGTGTCAATTCTTCATTATCACCTAGAACTACATTTGTAACCTTAAGTATATTATTTTCAATTTTATAATCTACACCATCTTTTTTTCCATCTAATGTAGCTGAATCCTCAACATAATCCACATATCTCGCTCATTGGATCAGTTATTACACCTTCATACACCTTGCTTTTGAATTTCTCAGCTATAGAATCTAATAACTTGTCGAGCTCGCTACCTGTAGAATCAGTTTCCAGATATCTCTCCGCTAGTAGCTAAATTATTCATTATTAACTTAGCTAGTCTGTTATTGTTTATTCCAATACCTACAGTGATTATTTCTGTGTTCTGCTTAATTTTTTCAGCAGCCTTTATGGTTGCATTGTTAAAGTACTCATCCATTAGTTCATACGGCCAGCTTATGTGCCCTCTTTCCCTGAGTCTCTTTAGTGCCATTGCCAAAAAGACCATTTCTTAACCATACTAAATAATTACGCTCATCCTTATTGTATCCCTTACCGTGCCAATAATATATATTACCATACCACTGTTCATAGCCATCACTTTTTTCTGACGGATCAAATATTCTTTTGAATATTTTTTCTTTCTCGCCAAAATCAGGGTGAATTCCATTAGCAATGTTAGGTTCTCCATTACTAACCAATATCATTACTTTTTTATGGTTAGCTGGTGCATTTGTTAAGTATATCTGAAGCTACCTCTATACCATGTTTGCGTAAAAGCACCGCCAGCAGCTTTCAATTTAGCAATCACATTTTTTTAGAACATTTGCATTATCAGTGAGGGCAATTTCTTTCTTTCCTTTATCCGCAAATGATACAATACTCATTTTTACATTTTTAGCTGTATTATTGGTAATCAATTTATCAACAACATTCTTTGCAGCTTCTTTTGCATTAGCTATTATCTTCTCCATGTTCTTTGACGTATCCATAACAAGAACAACATCTAAAGGTTTGGTTTCCTGAATCTTTTTCAGAACTTCCTTTTTACCTTTTAATTCAATGTCATAAACACCAGTTTTTTTATCATAGTTTACTATGTTTTTACTGATAGTTATTCCATTTTCCTGCTTTTCATCCCCGTTCTTAAAATAGACATTTTCTTCCGCCCTCACTACACTCGGATTAACCCCACTTAGCAGATTTATAATCATCATAAAGACCATAAATCTTGCTAAAAACGATCGTTTTCTTTTCCTCTCATTCCTCATAGTACTACCTCTTCTTTCTTAAAAAACATTGACATAAAAAGTATATTCCGCTATCGTCAATATGTTTAGCAGAATACACTTTTCGCGTTAGAACGATAATATCACCTTTCAGTTACATTTTAGTTACATTTCATAGTTTTGTTGAAAATAATTGCGATTATTTAGTTACATTTTGATTTTATACAATCTAATAGCTGTTGTTTCACGTATTTTGTACTATTACATAGCGTTTTTTTGCATAGTTGTTCTTTATATAATTACAAACAATTAATTTGATCTATCTTCATCTTTTTCGTGGTCTTTTTCTATAAGCCAATGAATTTTAATTAGTATGAATAAGATTTGAGTATTAAATTGAATTCTTCAATGTATAATGAGAATGAGTTCACTTACTTCCTTGGAATGGTTTATTTCTATATCACTTGTAGTCTGTTTGCCGTATTTACTGAATATTTGCCATTCTATTAAAGGAGCTGTCACACTAGAATTAATGTTCAGCTCCTTTAACAAGATAGTTCTATTGTATTCCGTACTCCTTATAAAGTCCATGCCTTAAGCTTTTCATTCTCCAAGACATCTTTTTAAGACATCATTCTTACCCTCTGTCAATAATCTACTGATTAACCTCGCCAGGCAGCTTTCACCTTCTGCCTTTCCTTCTGCCTTTCCTTCTGCCTTTCCTTCTGCCTTTCCTTCTGCTTCTGCTCTTTTCCTTTCAAATAATGGTTCAAAAATATTTTTTTCCATGCTTCTGTCCTCCATTTCTTATCTCCTTTACCCCGGGAAGTTCTTCTCCTGTAAGCCTTAGAATGAGTTCACTTACTTCCTCCGGGATGATATATTTCGATATCACTTGTTGTCTGTTTGCCGTATTTACTGAATATTTGCTATTCTATTAAAGGAGCTGTCACACTAGAATTAATGTTCAGCTCCTTTAACAAGATAGTTCTATTGTATTCCGTACTCCTTATAAAGTCCATGCCTTAAGCTTTCATTCTCCAAGACATCTTTTAAGACATCATTCTTACCCTCTGTCAATAATCTACTGATTAACCTCGCCAGGCAGCTTTCACCTTCTGCCTTCCCTTCTGCCTTCCCTTCTGCCTTTCCTTCTGCCTTTCCTTCTGCCTTTCCTTCTGCTCTGGCTTCTGCGCTTTTCCTTTCAAATAATGGTTCAAAATATTTTTTTCCATGCTTCGTCCTCCATTTCTTATATCCTTTACCCCGGGAAGTTCTTCTCCCGTAAGCCTCAGCAGGAGCTCACTTACTTCTTCGGGATGGTTTATTTCTATATCACTAGTCGTCTGTTTGCTCCCATTTGCAATATAATCTGCTATTACTTTGAAGTCTCTCTTAAACTTATTTATATCATCTTCACTTAACTTTTTCAAGTCTATGAGGTTGATATGATAATCGCCCACATATTTCGTGAGTTCATCTTCTATTTTAAGTCTTTTTCGAAGTGTGGTCTCATGTTTCCATTCTTCCTCACCGTAGTATATCACAAAGGTTATTACGGGATAAATTTCTTCTGTGGCATTTTCAACAGAATCATCCTTTCCTTTGCACCGCTCCTGCTGTACCTTCTTCGCTTTCCTTTTTCTGCAGTCTTTGTCAGAAAGCTGAGTTCTATATGACGCACCATCATAAGAAAGAACCCTAAATATCATATCTTCATCTGGAATATCCTGATTTTCAATCCCAATCAAAGACACAATCACGCCTTTTTCTTTTCCATAGCTTCGCTACATCCCTGTCCTGATGCCTATACCTTTTTGTCATCTCCCTTGTACTGACTCCAACTTGGCACATCAGATAGTTCATCTTCTTTTACCACTTCCTTGCCATCAAACATTACCCCATTTAGAAACTCTGCAAATACATCGTTAAATGCCAAAAGTTTCTTTTCAAGAATATCCTTCTCTCCCAAATTTTACCCCCTTCTTAATTTAACTAATTTTACCTTTGGATTTACAATTGAAATAATCATTTTGAAATATCATTTACATCTAAGAATTGCACCAAAGAATGTTTATGGGGACATTATACTATTTTTTTCATTATTTGTAACCGGTAAATTGCATAAAAAAATTCGAATTTTTTTCATGTACAAAAATGCACAAAGTTTTTTTCGTTCAATTTTTAAATCGAATATGAATTTAAATTTGTTCTCACACCTCATACATCATAAGAGCTGCTGCCACAGCCGCATTTAACGACTCTACCCTCCCCTGCATTGGGATGATGACATAGGTATCTGCAAGATTTGCTATCTCATCGCTTAGCCCTCTTGCCTCGTTGCCTATAAGAATCCCTGCTTTACTGCTGTATGAGATATCTCTGTAGCTTTCCTTACCTTTTAGGTGGGTTGCATAGAAACTTATTCCTTCTTTTTTTAAGCCCCATAATGACGGATTTTAAATCATCCACATAGATGAAAGGAAGCCTAAAGATACTGCCCATGGTCGAGCGAACCACCTTGGGGTTGAAGATATCCACAGTTCCCTTGCCCATTATTACACCCGTAACTCCAGCAGCCTCTGCTGTACGCATTATGGTGCCGAGATTCCCCGGGTCTGCTGTATCTTCAAGTATAAGAAGTTTGATTTTACCCGTTTTTTCATAGGCTATTTCTAGGAAGTTTTCTTCTAAAAGCCTATGTTTCGGCATTTCAACCTCAGCTAGTATTCCTTGAGGGGTAATGGTTTCAGATACTGATTTAAATACAGCATCTGAAACAACTGTAAGCGAATTCCCAAGCCTCACATACTTTGTTATATATTTATCATTGTCACTAAGCAGTGTATTGCCTGTTAAATCACCTGAAATTATCTCTCCATAAAGGCTCTCAGAGATGACAATTTCAAGCACATTACCGTACTCCAAACCCTCATCCACCAGCTTTATCCCCTCTACCACAAAGCTCTGGTTCTTCTTCCTTATGCTGCCCTTTTTCTAAGAGGCTTCTAATATATTTGATTTTTTTATTATCTTTGCTGCTAATAATCTCCATAAAGTCAAACTGTCCTTTATCTAATCAGCTTACTGTCTCCGAACTGCTTATTGATGTATTTTACAACCTCTTCGTTAGTATCAAATGTCTTAAATATCTTAAGTACATTCTCAACTCCATCCTCTGTATTCCTTGAAGAAAGAGTGCGCTTAATTATATGATTTGCCTCAGCTTCCTTCTGTGTGAAGAGCAGGTCATCCCTTCTGGTACTTGATTTTGCAAGGTCGATAGCAGGAAAGATTCTCTTTTCTGAAAGTCCTCTGTCAAGCACAAGCTCCATATTACCTGTACCCTTAAATTCCTCAAATACCACATCGTCCATCCTGCTTCCTGTTTCTACAAGAGCAGTCGCAAGCACTGTAAGGCTTCCGCCCTCACGCATATTTCTTGCTGCACCGAAGAAGCGCTTAGGCATGTGAAGAGCAGCAGGATCAAGACCTCCTGAAAGGGTTCTACCACTAGGAGATACTGTGAGGTTGTAGGCTCTTGCAAGCCTTGTGATACTATCAAGAAGCACAATTACATCCTTCTTATACTCTACCAGACGCTTAGCACGTTCTATAACCATTTCAGCCACACGCTTGTGGTTCTCCGGAGCCTCATCGAAGGTAGAATAGATAATCTCCACCTTATCTCCTGTGATGGAATCCTTCATATCCGTTACTTCCTCAGGACGCTCGTCTATGAGGAGGATGATTGCATGCATCTCAGGGTTATTTTCGGTTATTGCCTTTGCTACCTGTTTTAAGAGGGTGGTCTTACCTGCCTTAGGCTGAGAAACTATCATTCCTCTCTGTCCCTTACCAATAGGGTGCAATAAGGTCTACCATGCGCATAGAAATCACATTGTCGTGAGGAGTTTCAAGGCGGATTCTCTTGTTAGGGAAGATTGGAATAAGGTCTTCAAACTTCGGACGCTCAAGAGATTCCTTGATATACTTGCCATTAACTGTTCTTATGTAAAGAATAGCTGCAAATTTTTCAGTATTGCTCTTTACCCTTGTATTTCCAACTATAATATCACCCGTTTTAAGGTTGAATCTTCTTATCTGCGCAGGTGATACATAGACATCATTTTCACCTGGAAGATAGTTGTCGCATCTAATAAAGCCGAAGCCCTCAGGCATCACCTCTAAGATACCTGTCTTTGTCTCACCTGAATCAAGACCTGCAATATCTCCGTTAGTTCCAAGAGCAAGGAACTGATGCTGGATGCTGGCAGCCATTTCCTTGTTGCTTGTTATGGCATTTACAGCCGCTATCATGTTCTGCTTTACTTCCTCGCTGGTGAGAGAACGAACAGGACGGTTAAAAGGCTGCTGACCATTATACTGCCCCTGGTTATATGGTGTCTGATTACCGTACTGGCCCTGATTATTATATTGTCCTTGGTTATTATACTGGCCCTGATTGTTATATTGTCCCTGATTATTGTTGTACTGCCCCTGGTTATTATACTGGCCCTGATTATTGTTGTACTGCCCCTGATTATTGTTGTACTGACTCTGATTATTGTTGTACTGACCCTGATTATTGTTGTACTGACCCTGATTTGAATACTGATTATTATTCTGCGCATAATTAGGCTTATTCTGATAATTATTGCGCTGGATATGCTCAGGCTGTCTCATCTGAGGGCGGTTTGCATACTGCACACCTGCGGAAGTTGTACTCCTGTCGGAGTAAAGGGTTTTTACCTCAGATACCTTTGCAGGCTCCCTCATAGCAGGCTTTGCAGCTGCGCCGTCTATCTCCTCTAGAGCGGCAATAAGACCTGCTTTATTCAGAGTGGTTATACTCTTAATACCTTTGCTTTTAGCTAATTCACGAAGTTCTAAGATTTTCATTGTTGAATAGTCCATTTAAATTTCTCCTTTTAAATAAATAATAATTTAGGGTTAATTTCAGAAACTGGACAAAAAGTCCAAAGCACTGCTATTATGTTTTTTTAACAGTTTCAATAACATTTGGAAGCAAATTTTGTCAGGGAAAAAAATGTTCAGATTACATTATTTCAAATAACACTTAGGAGGTTTAATTATATGGCAAGTAATGCTATGACTTTATATAAACTTATGATTCTATATATGCTGAATTCATCCAACTACCCTCTCACAAATGCAAGAATATCAGAATTTATGTTGCAAAAGGGTTATGCGACTTATTTCAACCTTCAGACTGCACTTTCAGAGCTTGCTGAGACAGGACTAATTGTATCCGAAAATACTATGAACAGCTCCTTTTTTAAGTCTACTGAAGAAGGTAAGCGTACACTTGATTTACTGAGTAATGATATAAATCAATCCATTAAAAACGAAATTAAATCCTACTTAAGTGATAATTTCAAAACTATCAAACGCGACATTTCCGCAACCGCCAATTACAAGGCTTCGGGAAGCGGTGACTACATTGTAAATCTTAACATAAATGAGTACCGTACCAATCTGCTAAGTCTTAGTATGTCGGTACCTGCTGAAAATATAGCCGAGAAAATCTGTACCGAGTGGAGCAAAAAGAGTGATGATATATATGCTCTCCTTTTCAACTCTCTTGTTCTGGATAAATCGCCTCAATGATTTCCCAGAGCTCATTTACTCCGACTTTAGTTTCAGATGAAAAACGGAAGTAACTGCTCTTTAGATGTCAGGTTAAGGGTTTTCATAATTAGTTCCATCTGCCCTTTTATCTGACTTCTTTTTAAGCTTATCTGTCTTAGTTGCAACTATAATTGGGGTTACACCCTGACTTACGATCCATTCATACATCATTATATCGTTATCAGATGGCTTATGTCTACTATCAATTAATAAAAAAACATATTTTAGCATTTTAGACTGTCTCAAGTACTTCTCAACCATCTTACCCCATTTAGCTTTTTAACTTCTACCGCTACCTTAGTATAACCGTATCCGGGCAAATCTACAAGATATATTTTATCATTTACATTATAATAATTTATCGTCTGTGTTTTTCCCGGCTGTGCAGACACCCTGGCAAGGGCTTTTCTGTTCATAAGTGCGTTGATTAAAGATGATTTGCCTACATTTGATTTCCCTGCAAATGCAAACTCGGGATAAGGCATTTCCGGGATTTTACTCGTTACACCGATTACTTTCTCAAGTTCTACTTTTTTGATTACCATATTTTACCTTTCAAATGCTCGTGAAGTGCGAATACTGTCTACATAATTTTCCATCAACTTCTTTAAGTCCTCATAGGTTTCTAACTTGTTTACCTCTCCTCTAAGCTTGGTGGAATTAGGGTAGCCTGCCGTAAACCAGGCTATATGCTTTCTCATCTCTCTTACTCCCGTATATAGCCCCTTGTACTCTATCATCCAGGTTGCCTGTCTGAGTATCATAGAAAGGAATTCATCTGCGGTAGGGGGAGGAAGGATTTCTCCTCTTTCAAGATAAGCATTGATTCTGTTAAATATCCAAGGATTGCCTCTTGCTCCCCTTTGCTATCATAATACCATCACAGCCGGTTTCTTCAAGCATCCTTTTTGCATCAAGCTCTGTAACCACATCACCGTTTCCTATAATCGGTATGCTTACAGCCTCTTTCACTGCCCTGATTATCTCCCAGTCAGCCTTACCGCTATAGTACTGCGACCTGGTACGGCCATGTACAGCTATTGCATCCACTCCTGCCGCTTCTGCTATCTTTGCTACCTCGACAGCATTTTTTTATTGGCTACCGTAAAGCCTGCCCTTATCTTTATTGTGACGGGTTTTTTAGAATTTTTCTTTAAACTCCTAACAATCTCGGCTATCTTTTCAGGAGTTTCCATAAGAGCCGAGCCCTCTCCGTTATTTACTACCTTGGGTACGGGACAGCCCATATTTACATCTAGGATGTCGAAGTTTCTGTCGTTAATTGCAGCCGCCATCTCGCCCATAATATCCGCATCTGAGCCAAATATCTGAAGACTTGTAGGCCGTTCTCTCTCGTCTACCGTTATAAGTTCTTCTGTATTCTTATTCTTATACTTAAAAGCCCTTGGCGCTAACCATCTCCGTATAAGTAAGTGCTACTCCGTTTTCCTTGCAGAGGACTCTAAAGGGAGGTCTGTCACCCCCGCCATAGGGCCTAGCACCAGTCTTCCGTTTAGTTCAACATCTCCTATCTTAAAGCCTTTCATACTTCTCCTTTTACAACCTCATTATAATACCTTTCAATCCCTGTAAGCAACTCTTCTTTTTCCTTTTTGAAACCTGCTAAGAAGCATACCGCTGTGAATCTCATCATAAGAATAGTCATCATCATTGCTTGCAGTGTGAATGTAGAGGTTCTTATCATCATCAAAGGAAAGTGTGAGTATTCCTCCTGCCTTTTCCGTAAAGAGCACACAGGCTACCTGAAGCTCTTCTTTGATTGCTGTAGGAAGCTTTGCAAATGAGCTTCCCAGATAATATTTATGTAAATACGCATTGCTAACGCAAAGAATTTGTTTTTCGTCCATTTATACATCCCCTTATAGTAAATTACCTATATCAAGTCGTGCCAAAAAAATCTCCTATTACACAGGAATAACCCCACTTTTGCAGGATTTGACTCTTGTAGCAGGCTGCACAGGCTTCATCTCATATCTGCCGCAGAGCAATCCCTCACAGAGATTTCAATGTATGTTAGCACAAACTGTGGAGCTTAGTCAATTATTCTTAGCTTTAACTGTTTAGTTTCATTATCTCACTTTCAGACATGATTGTATCCCCTGTATGTAAGACCTCGTAGGTCTTAAGCAGTTTCTTTTCGTACTTGTCATAATCCGTACTAAGTACGCAGGAGAGCAGGATGTCAACAATACTAAGCATGGCTATACGGGAGCTGGTTGCCCCGCTTCTCATAGTCACCTCTCTTGTTAAGACATTTAGATATACATCTGCACCCTTTAAGAGATTGGTCTTTCTAAGCTTTGTTACTGCTATGATTTTACAGTTCTGAGCCTTTAAGAGCTTAAGTATTAGCTGAATCTCCTTAGTTTTACCTGAGTAGGTAAAGAGGACGCAGGCATCCTTACTACCAAGCAGGGCTGCACTCGTAAGCTGATCGTGAAAGTCTGTATGAGCGTAGGCGCTTACTCCTATTCTTCTAAACTTCTGAACCGCATCAAGGCAGACAAGACCTGAGGCTCCTATCCCAAAGAAATGCACAGCCTCACTGGAGCCAAGAATGGCAACAGCCTTTTCTACTTCTGTAGTCTTAAGTATATTCTCAGTATCTGTAAGTGCCTGTCTTTCATTTCTAAATATATTTCTTACAACGCTCTTAACTGAATCTCCAGGCCTTATATCGGTATAAAGGCCGGTGTCCGCTTCATTGTCAGCGATTGCAAGTGTAAGGCCTACTATGAAGTTTCTATAACCTGAAAATCCTAGTGCCTTGCAAAACCTTAACACAGACGCATCACTTGACTTACTTGCCACAGCCAGTTCTTTTTATAGACATTGCCGGTACCTTGGAAGGATTCTCAAGGATGAACTCTGCGACCTTTTGCTCAACCGGCGTAAAGTCATTAAATATTGCCTTTATTTTCAACAACGGATTGCTGTCACTATTCATTTTCGCCGCCTTTCAGGAAACTTGCAAATGCATCAAACATGTCCATACTGTACTCATACAGGGCAACCTTGTTTGACCTATCATTTACTAGCTCCAGGTCGTAAGGGTTGCGAAGAGCTGCAAGGGTTAGCACTCCATTCCTACCGCAAACCTTCTCTTCAAGCGCCTTTACAAAGTCAGCCTGAGACGCAAAAAGATGTGCATTGTAGCTTCCCATTATTACATCCGAGTATTTATCAAGCTTTGATAGTATCTCCTCGCACTCCTCTTTTGTAGGCTCAAGAGGAACCTTTATGAAAGGCAGATTCAACTTCTTGCCAAGGTACTCAGCAAAGTCGAGTTCAAGCGGCTTGCCTGACACAAGGGTAACCCTGTAAGAAGGACAGCCCAGGATTATAGTCTCATCATTTACCGTTAGGCTTTTGCCCTCTGCTTTATTACGGACATCTATACACTTAAAACGAAGCTCATTAAATACAGTCCTAAATCTTGATATTTCTTCCTCTTCTATGTCCGCCTCACTGCCGATTCCGTACTTTTCTTTTAAGCAAATCATCTTCTCTGCAGATGCCTTAAGCCTGTCCACATCGACGTTTTCTATAACTGCGTCAAGTATATCCCTTGCCACTGTATAGTCGTGAGATACAGTTAGCAGGTCAGCCCCTGCCATAAGAGCCTTAAGTCCTCCCTCTACCGAGCCATAGTTTTCCTTTATTGCCCCCATTTCAAGACAGTCTGTAGCTATTATTCCTCTAAAGCCAAGCTTTTCCCTAAGAAGGTCTGTTAGAACCGCCTTTGACATAGTACATGGGTAGTCCTTATCAAGTGCCTTAAATATAATGTGGGATGTCATAACGCAATCAATGCCATCCTCTATCAGCCTTGCAAAAGGTAAAATCTCCTCTCTTTCAAGCTCTTCAAGGCTTTTACTGATTGAAGGCAGTATCAGATGTGAATCGCTGTCAGTGTTGCCATGCCCTGGAAAATGCTTGATGCAGGGAATAACTCCTCCGTCTTTTAGCCCACTTGCCATCTCCTTGGCAAAAGCGTACACAGTATCTGCATCCTCTCCATAAGAGCGGACACCTATCACAGGGTTTAGCTTGTTGTTATTGATATCACAAGATGGTGCAAGGTCAAAATTCACCCCGCACATCCTCAGTTCTTTTGCAGTTATAAGTCCTGCCTCATAGGCGTAGTGGGGCTCTCCCGTTCTTCCAATCGCCATTGCTCCAGGCGCAGAAGGCAAGTCAGGAGACAGCCTTGACACCATACCACCCTCCTGGTCTATGGAAATAAGAGCAGGATAGCCCGTAGCCTTCTTTACAACCTCTTGAATCTTACCACAAAGCCTCTTTTAGCTGTTCTTTACTGTATATATTTTTCGCTAAAAAGGATGACATTACCTACCTTATATTCTTCTATAAAACTTATAAAAATCCTCTGAGATGTCATCAACTCCTGTAAATCCTACCATCATCATCTGTCCTGCAAGGAAGTTCTTATCGTTCATATCCATTACTTGGCTCTCCTTTATGTAACACATAAAAATACTTATCATCTACATCATTATACAGGAAACAGGCAAAATAATAAAGTAAAATTTCATCAAAATTAATTATATTTGAAATATTATTACAAGAGATGAAGCTAAAAGGACTTCAATACAATATTTTACCGTATTTTTTTATCCAAATATCAGAAAAATAGAAGCTAAACTCCAGTTCAATTACAGCACGACTTAGTCA